>Ga0209205_1000022_pt1 | contig 75313 bp, 63 predicted proteins | sample ZodSprso05mmetaG_FD_184133 | JGI IMG/M metagenome (GOLD analysis project Ga0209205, IMG submission 184133) | Hot spring sediment microbial communities from Zodletone spring, Oklahoma to study Microbial Dark Matter (Phase II) - Zodletone Spring... ... | reverse complement strand
TGCATCCAAAAGAAATGTGCCTGAATGCGGCGCTAAACCAAATCGCATTTAGATAAACCGGTACAACGCCGCACAAAATGCATAACTTTGATCAAACGATAGTTACGAACGTTCCAGAACATGCCGTTAAACGCAATTTGGATCCGCCCTTGCGGGCTTTACAGTCTGCCCGGGCAAGCCCGGCAGCCTTCGCCCTCAGGTGCGGAACTTCGTTTAGCGCCGCATTATCAGTAAGATTTTAATGGGAAACCACAAATAAAACCTAACAAATAAAAAAAATGAAAATGAAACAGTTATTAGCTAAAGCTTTGATGATCTTTTCAGGGATTTTATTCGTTATTGAAGGTCAGGCATCTAACCCGGTTGAGATTACCATCAATCGCAATGGAATACTCCTTAAAGGTAAATTCTATGTTTCAGAAGAAACAGGGAACTGCCCCACTGTAATTTTATTACAAGGTTTCCCGGGAAACGAACAGGATGTGCTTGGCATTGGGAAAAAACTATCTGAAGCAGGCATGAATGCTTTGACATTTAATTACAGCGGGACTCATCAAAGTCAGGGGGCATACAATTTTGACAATACTCAAAAAGACATCAAGGCAGTATTGGAATTTATTCACCAGTCAGAAAACATCCATCATTATAAAATAGACACAACGCGTATCTATTTAGGTGGATATAGTTATGGCGGAGGCATGGCTCTTACTTATGCGGCAAACCATCCAAATATAAAGTCAGTTTTTTCTATCAGCGGCACTGATCATGGAGCATTCTTGAGAATGTATGATCATAACCCTGAGATGAGAGAAATAGTAGATAAAATGTTTGATGATCTAAAGGACAAGCCCAAAATTGTCAGATTCGGACCTGGAGTGATTCCAAAAGAGGCTGTTGAAATGGGCATTATTGATAATAATCCAACCTATGATTTAATATATTGTGCTCCATTACTTGCTCCCAAGAATATTTTGCTGATAGGGGGATGGGATGATCGTAACATTACAATTGAAGATTTTGTATTACCTCTATACAGAGCACTTATCAACGCGCAAGCCAACAATGTAAAGATTACAGCGGTGCAGGATAACCATTCATTTAGAAATTCCAGAGTAGAGCTGGCAAAGATTATTATAGACTGGTTAAAATTCATAGACAAAGATGAAAAATGACAGCTATTCTTTAATTGCTTGAAATATATCAAAATCCAACTGATAACACTGTATAAAAGCCATTAAAACGGCTTTTATACTGAGCCGTTGTGTAGCATGCTAAGCAATCATTTCATAGATAGACATTTAGAATGACTATGGAAAATATCATTGAGAAAATTCGAATAGAACTAAAAGAGAATATTGATGAAAAAACTCAGGCGACTGGTCAGAATTTTTTCAAAGAAAAGATAAAGTTTTATGGTGTTAAAGTTCCAATTGTAAATAAAATAAGCAAGGAATATTTTAAACTTATCGATTTTAAGTCAAAATCTGAAATATTTGACCTCTGCGAAAGTTTATGGCAGTCTGAATTTATTGAAGAATCATTCATTGCCTGTCATTGGTCTTATTATATTCATAAAAAATACGAACCTGAAGACTTTCAAATATTTGAAAAATGGATTAATGAATATGTAAATAACTGGGCTTCATGTGATACACTATGTAATCATACCCTTGGAGAATTCATTGAGATGTATCCTGAATATTTAGGAAAGTTAAAAGATTTTGCTAAATCAGATAATAGATGGATGCGAAGAGCTTCATCTGTGACTTTGATAATACCGGCCAGAAAAGGAAAATTTCTCAATGATATCTTAGAAATTGCAGATATCTTACTTTTGGATAAAGATGATTTAGTTCAAAAAGGGTATGGGTGGATGTTAAAAGCTGCCAGTGAAGCAAACCAACGAGACATCTTTGAATATGTGATTAAAAACAAATCTATTATGCCTCGTACAGCATTACGATATGCGATTGAAAAAATGCCAAAAGAATTGAAAAGCAAGGCTATGGAAAAGTAAATATGATTAATAACAAAAATGATATAAAAAACGCACGACGGCACAACAGCCGGTACAGTGCATAGGTTATGGCGTATCACGAGAGATGGGACCGTAAGTCGCGATTTTGCATTCATGGCAAAAACACTAACGGTAGATAGGAACGTAGCCCGGAATGCAGCTACTTTTCATATGCGAGGAACGTTGGTGCTAATTTTGAAAAGTGCACAGCATTTTCAAATAGAGCCAGAAACGGAAATACCATGAGGCAACTATTCAATAGCAAACTTTTATTATTCACCATCATTGTGATGTGTGCCAGTTGTGAGAAAGACAATCCTGGAAACCCACCAGACTTTCTGGTGTTTCCTGTTGGCCGGTCGTTTTTAAGTTCCAGTACATTTCATATTGAGATTGATGAAAACACTTACGTCTCAGATTTTATTTTTGACAGTTGTGGCGGATATTGGCTTCAAATTCCAGTTCCGGAAATATCGGGAAATAATAGTATAACTATACAGATTACCAGAAGAAAAGATGAAATGAATCTGTTCCCTGGGATAGTGGGAGACTCGCAAAATTGGATAAGTTCTTCTTATTATATTGATTCTGATCACGAAGACATCATTACAAAAGCAAACGAACTAACATTTGGACTCTCTTTAAATTCGGAGAAAGCAAAAGTTATTCAACAGTTTGTGCTTAGTCATGTTGAAATGAATATATACAAAGATGCTTTTCTCGATAAAGCATCCATTACCTATAAATTGGGATATGGTACATGTATGAATTATTCGAGACTTTTTGTTGCATTATGCAGAGCGGTAAATATTCCGTCCCGTACTGTATGGGGTGTGGTATATGGCCATAATAACAATAATATATACGACTATCACCATCAATGGGCAGAGGTACTTGACGAAACAGGTTATTGGCATCAATTAGATTTTAATTATACAACAAATTCTGATTTGAATGATATACGGTATCTGGACTTAATTTATTCTGCAGAAGAAAACTCTATTGTGAAGAATCGAGATTTATATGAGATAATGTTTGAAGACTTAAAATATTATCATGATTATCCTGTAACACTAACTGCGAATTTGGGATTTGAGTTGATAAGTGACAATAGACCGGATTCAATGATTTTACACTATGTGTATGAGTTCAATCAAAACTAGCCCCGACACACAATATAGAAAAGTTGGGGTTCAGTGGTTTACGAGGGTTTAGTTCTCGCTTCAACTTTTTCCAACGGTGGATAGGAACGCAGCCCGAAAACCCAACCGTTTCATATTGCCAAAAGTTAGCTGCCAGCGGTAGAAAAATACTGCTTAAAAGGAAGCAATGCGTAATTACTTATTCATAATAGTACAGGAATGGGCCGATGGGATGGGTGCTTTGAGGGCAATTGATTTTAATGTCACTCTTGTTGATAACTGTATTTTTTTATTATTTATGGTTAAAGATTTTTGGAGGCGATATAAATATACTTGATTGATATACTAAAAAGATATATTTTTGTGATATTAATTTAAAATATTATGAAAACAGTATCATTAAAAATAGATGATTCGATTTTTGGGGAGACTGAAAAAATACTTGCTCGGATTAAAAAACCACGGAACCGGTATATTAACGAAGCGATTGATTTTTATAATAAAGTTCAGCGCAAACAAATTTTAGAGAAAAAATTGAAGGAGGAATCTGATATCGTAAAAGCGGATTCACTGTCTGTACTTAAAGACTTTGAGGAGATTGATTATGCCGATTAAACAATTTGAAGTCTGGCTTGCAGATTTAAATCCCCAGATTGGAACTGAGCCAGGTAAAACAAGACCAGTTCTGGCTATTCAGACTGATTTACTCAATAAGATATTTCACCCATCAACGATTGTCTGTCCGATTACAGCAAACGTTAAAAAGGATTCGGAGATTTTGAGAGTATATCTAAAAAAGGGGACAGCAAATTTGCATCAGGCTTGCGACATTATGATTGACCAAATTCGGGCGATTGATAATAAAAGACTGACAAAAAGGATTGGAGTATTGCCTGATGAACTGGTTAATTTGGTAAAAGAAAATATTCAAATAGTACTTGACCTTGAATAATGCACGACACCACAACATGCAATATGGCCAATGGCGGGGGAAGTAGTAAATTGAAACATTCTGCCCAACAACAAGGTTTGTAACGGTGGATAGTGACGAAGCCCGCACTCCGCCACTTAGCATATTGTCAGCCATTACCACCCATTTAATAAAACTATAACGGAGTTTGAATATGTATATTTTTGGTCTTATATTTGTACATGATAATGTACATAAATAGTTACAAAATGATAACAACAACAATTTCAGATTTTCGGAAAGACATAAAAAAATACCTCGATAATGTCACCAAGAATTTTGAAACTTTGATAATTAATCGAGGGAGGGATAATGGTGTAGTTATTATATCTCTGGATGAGTATAATTCGCTTCGTGCAACTCAGCATGAACTATCTTCTAAATCAAATGAAAAAAGGCTTGATTCTGCTATTGAGAAATTTCAAGAAGAGAAATCTTTCCAAAAAGATCTAATTGACTGATGAAATATATATTCGTCGACGAATCTTGGGAAGACTACTTGTATTGGCAGAAAACCGATGAAAAAATCTTGAAGAAGATTAATGAATTGATCAAAGACATCTCCAGGAATCCCTTTTCTGGATTGGGTAAACCCGAGCCGCTAAAATACAAATACAAAGGTTATTGGTCTAGAAGAATTGATAGTGAGCATCGTTTGATCTATCAAGTAAAAGATGATGAGATTCGAACTGCGAAATGCAGATTCCATTATGACTGAATGTGAAACCGGTGGTATCGTTGTGCAAACTCTATATTGGCTTTTCACGTACTTTGCCTAACCAATATTTTAAATACACGATCAATGCATAAACAAACAGAGAAACTATCATACACAACTACGTTTTTAATGCTTGTAAGCAGGCTTGCTTTTTTCTTGATTTTCCAGGTAATTATTGCATTGTTCACCAACTCATGGGAAACCTCTGAAAAATATTGGTTATTAACAGCCACTTTAACCAATGTTGTTAGTATAGCACTGTTGTATTTCCTATTTAGACGTGATGGAAAAAAATACTTGGATATTTTCAAGATTAAAAGGTCCAGTTTAAAAAAGGACATTTTAATTTTTTTAGGTATAACAATTATTTCAGGACCTATCGTTTTTGCCCCTGGCTATTTTTTAAGCGTAATGATATGGGATGATCCAGATGCCCCAACAGAAATGATGTTTAATAATATTGAAAATTGGTTGGTTTACTTCTTACTGATAGCTTTCCCCGTGACTATAGCTTTTGCAGAATTACCCACTTATTTTGCATTCATCATGCCGAGGCTTAAGATTCAGATGAAAACAAAATGGTTAGCAGTTTTACTTCCCATTTTATTTCTTTCTATTCAGCATTGTACCTTGCCATTTATTCCTGATATTAATTTTATTATATATCGTTTACTTGTATTTTTACCTTTCGCTATCTTAGTCGGCGTGTCAATTTATTATCGACCTTCACTCTTTTTTTACTTTGTAGTATTACATGGTATCATGGATTTTGGAACTGCTTTGATGTTCCTATTGGAGATTCAATAAATATAAACCTCAAAAATAGGCACAAAAGTTAAAAAAATTATGGTGACACCACGAAAACTCAATATTGACAGCGGATTACAAGGGTAGGGAAAGAACACCATGCGGCGCTAAACCAAATCGTATTTAGATAAGCCTGTATAATGCTGCTCTAAATACATATATAATCAAGTTGTCTTAGGCGGGTAAGCTCGTCCGTCAGGTAGTTAAAAGAATGCATGGAATTGATTTTCCTCGAAGCTTGCTTCGAGGAACCTTTTGACGACGCAGACAATCATCGAGTAATTGTCATTTTTATTTCAATGAAAAGGATCAACACGAAATCACCATGGTTTTTCTTTTATATGACGTATGGCATTTCCTGGTTGTTCTGGATACCGGCAACCTTTGTTGAAGAGAATGTTCTGGAAACATCGTGGGTAATTTTGTTGTATTTGGGTGGTTTAGGACCGCCGGTTGCCGGAATAGCACTCACATACCTGAATAAGGATAAGGTCTATCAAAAAGAATATTGGCAGCGCGTATTTAACCCTAAACGAACAGGGGGAAAATGGTATTAGGTCATCCTGCTCGGGTACCCCATTTTGGCATGATGGGTAGCATTGATTTTGAATTGTCAAATCCAGCTATCAGGAACTTTGAAGGCATTGCTTGAACAGCCATTACGCTTGACACTTTTGTAATATTTATCTGTATTTTCGGCCCTCAGCCGGAAGAATTGGGTTGGCGTGGATATATACTTGCAGAAGCACCTTGTCAGCGGTGCTTTTCCATTTTAATGTCAACTTGACGGGTAATCTGACAGAGATTTCTGCAACTGAAGAACTCATACGCAAACTATTATATGTTAATCATTACAGTCATCATCATTCAAATATTTGGAGCAAGTACATTGCGGGGCAAGAAAGAGCAAGAGAAAACCAGAGCTACCAACCCTGCGTCAATCCAAGAGAATTGTTTAATTTTGCTCATTCAGACTGTGTTAGGAAAGAACAATCTGCTGTGCTTTTTACAACCCTGAAACGGGCTTCCGGGCCCAATGAACTGTTCAGAATTGCAATAGAAAAGAAATCCAATAGAAAGCGACTTAATAAAAATGAGCTCACAAAAGAATAAGGCGTATTGGTTTAATGATTCTTTAAAATTCAAATATAATGAGAGCGGATCATGACCTACCTCCGGCGACATCAGATTGGGGATGGAAATTTCATCACATTGGCATTCCGACTAAAAAGAAAATGCCGTGTGAAACATATTTAGAAAAATTAAGACTCTATGTCTCCGGTTTTGATACCAGTCCTTTCGGCATTGAATGGATGAGATTCGAGAAGGACAGCCCGGTCAATGACCTGGTTCAAGCGGTGCCCCATGTCGCATTCGAGGTAAGCAACATTGATCTTGAACTTTCTATGCATGACTTTCAGGTGTTATCCAGACCCGAATCGTACTTTGAAGGCATGAAAGTGGCAATGATCGAACATAACGGTGCGCCCATTGAGCTTATAGAATTCGAAAAGAATAAATAAGAAGATTTATGCTAACGCAGATGGTATAGTTGATGGTTTTCGGGCAATATTATACGCGCAGCTTCGATTATCCATCGTTTCTGTTTTGATGTCGGTTGACGAAGCTAATTTCAATTTCCTCAAAGAAATATCCGACGCTGTATCCGAAAATATCAGTATCCAGATAAAAATCATAAAAAACACCGCAAGCTGGGATTTTTAAAAACAAATCCATTATTGAATTTGTTGATATCATCTGAATTAGCATAAAGCATCAAGGAAATGGTCAAGAAGAAGGAGCTCTCAGCAGAGCAAAGAGGAGAACTACTCGGCACATTAAAGGCCCGTTTTAAGGATAACATGAACCGTCATCAGGGTATTGAATGGGCACAGGTACAAGCCAGGCTGGAGCATGCAACTGAAAAACTCTGGTCGCTTCGTGAAATGGAGAGAACCGGTGGTGAACCGGATGTTGCCGGTTATGATGAAAGAGCGGGAGAATACGTTTTTTATGATTGTTCTGCGGAAAGTCCCCTAGGCCGCAGAAGTATTTGTTACGACCGTGAAGGACAGGAATCGAGAAAAGAAAATAAGCCGGCAAATAACGCTGTTGATATGGCTGCTGCCATGGGTATTGAACTTCTAACCGAAGAACAATACCGGGCGCTCCAGGAACTTGGAACTTTCGATTCGAAAACATCGAGCTGGGTGAAAACGCCTCCAGAGATCAGACAGCTCGGAGGCGCCCTCTTTGCTGATTTCCGCTTCGGCAAGGTCTTCATATGTCACAACACTGCCCCCTCATATTACAGCTCCAGGGGATTCCGCGGTTCAATAAGGGTCTGAAACAGGGACGGCCTGGATGAACGCTGATTCAGAAAACCGGCTTTTGTACGAAATTACTTTTTACTATCTTGAGAAGAAAATAAGTCTGGTCATTTTGTTTAATTCAACCAACTCATCGTCATGAAGTCAATAATTTGGTGCTGTCCTTTTATTTTTCTGATAGTCATATCCTGTCAAAAGGCAGACAAGAAATATGTGTATGTGGATGGTAAAGACATGTATTCATCCAGGGGTGAGGTGTTGCAGCTGAAAGGCGTGAATCTGGGCAACTGGTTGCTGCCGGAGGGATATATGTTTAAAATGCGCGACTGTAATTCGCCGCGAAAAATAGACCAGGCGATACGCGAATTGATCGGTAATAGCGCTACCACGGCTTTCTGGGATGCTTTTCTGGATAACTATATCTCAGAAGCCGATATCCGTTGGTTGTCCGACGCAGGGGTCAACATCATACGTTTGCCATTTGATTATCGCTTATTGTGTCATGATGATTTTCTGGGCAGAGATATGCACGGTTATCAATACCTGGACAGTGCGGTCAATTGGTGTGCGAAATACAACATATATGTACTGTTTGATATGCATGGGGCTCCCGGTGGACAGACCGGTGACAATATCGATAACAGTGACGGTTATCCCTGGCTGATGGTGGATGAAGGGATGAAACAGATGGTCTGTGATCTCTGGCAGGATATCGCGAAGCGGTATGCCGGTGATACTGCCGTAATTGGTTATAACTTGTTGAACGAGCCAATCCCCCAGTACTTTGACGACGACAATCTGAAACCTCATCTGGAGCCTTTGTACAAGCGGATCACAGATGCAATCAGAGAGGTCGATCAGAACCATATCGTATTTCTGGGCGGGGCTGTCTGGGAGACCGATTTTTCGGTGTTCTCAGAACCTTTTGATGATCAGCTGGCCTATACGTTCCACAAGTACTGGATGCCTCCCGAACAAAAGGAAATACAACAGTATGTTGACTTCAGGGAAAAACATCAGGTGCCGATCCTGATGGGCGAAAGCGGTGAGAATGAAGATGAATGGGTGCGGCAATTCAGGGAGCTTCTGGACAGCAATGAAATTCACTGGACATTCTGGCCCTACAAGAAGATGGACAACACGCGTGGCCCCATGAACTTTGACAAACCCTCCGGATATGACAATTTCGTAAAATACGCGGAGAGCGACAGGAGCTCATTTGCCAGAATCAGGGCGTTGAAAGACAGTATTGACGGAATCAATCCGGAAGAGATCGTGGGCATATTAAACCAGTTTGTGGAAAACAGCAAGTTCGCGAACTGCTATCCCAACAAAGGTTATTGCGAAGCACTGGGATTAAAATTATAGCCTCGTCCGGCAACCTGGAGCCCATCCAGGAACGGCGATTTCTTGTCCTGGGGCATGGAAGAAAAGAAGAGGATCTATTGCTCGTAGAAATGCATATCGCGCATGTAGCGATAGGCTTTTGGCGGGACCATATACCGGACCTCCTTGCCCTGGCTGATGGCACTGCGTATGAAGCTGGAGGAGATGTCCATCATGGGAGCATCCATCCAGGTGGCATTGGGAATATCGGCCATGGATTCTCTGAGCGCACCGGAACGGGGATAGATGAGGCGGTGATACTTTTGTATGATCAGTTCGGCATGTTTCCATTTGTGAAAGGTCTTTAATCCGTCCGATCCCATGACAAGCTGAAATTCCATGGTGGGATTCTTTTCTGAAAGATAGGTGAGGGTGTCGATGGTATAGGAAGGCCTGGGCATGTGGAATTCGATGTCAGACTCCCTGAAGCGGGCGTCCTCTTCCACGGCCAGCCTGACCATCTCAAGACGGTGATAGCCTTTCAGCAGCGATTTTTTCTCTTTCAGTGGATTGTGCGGGCTCACCACGAACCAGAGCTGATCCAGGTCGCTGAATTCGATCATATAATTGGCAATGACCATATGACCGATATGGATCGGATTGAATGAACCGAAAAACAGCCCTGTTCTGGTCATTGATCAAGAAAATTTTTCACCATTGATTCGGCTTCTTTCAGTGCTGAATCCAGTTGGTCATTCACCAGTATTTTGTCAAAGTAAGGGGCGTAGCGCATCTCCCATTCAGCTTTTTCCAGCCGCCTCCGGAGTGAGTCAGGTTGATCCGTACCCCTGGCCCGCAACCGCTCCTCAAGGACCTGCAGCGAAGGAGGCATGACAAACATTGAAAGGGCGTTCTGTCCGAAACCTTTTTTCAGGTTCAGTCCTCCCTGCACATCAATATCAAATATTGCATGCTGTCCCTTCTCCCAGATCCTGTCAAGCTCACACTTCAGTGTCCCGTAATACCGTCCCGGATACACTTCCTCCCACTCGATGAATTCGTCGCAGTTGATTTTTGCCTGAAATTCTTCCAGTGTGATGAAATAGTATTCCCTTCCGTGTTTTTCTCCTTTCCTCGGCCTTCGGGACGTTGCCGAAATGCTGAATGCTAGCCCCAGGTCAAGTCCAAGCAGATGGCGGACGAGGGTGGATTTACCTGCTCCCGATGGTCCACTGAATATACACAGTTTCCCCTCCATTACAACACGTTGAGTATCTGTTCCCTGATCTGTTCAAGCGCATCTTTCATTTCCACCACCAGGCGCTGGATCTCCGCATGGTTCGCTTTCGATCCCAGCGTATTGATCTCCCGGCCCATCTCCTGGGAGATAAATCCCAGTTTCTTACCCACAGTCTCCGGTTCTTTCATGGTCTCCAGAAAATATTCACAGTGGTTCCTGAGTCTTGTCTTCTCTTCGGAAATATCAAATTTTTCCAGGTACAGGATCAGTTCCTGTTCAAACCGGTTTTCGTCGATCGCTTCCTTCTCCATGAATGACAACAGGTTATTTTCAATGCGCTCCCGGATACGGCGGATCCGGTCCTCTTCGGGTACTTCCACCTCTGACAGTTTCCCGGATATTACACTGATTTGTTCCCGAAAGTCTTTTTCAATGGCTTTGCCCTCCTGGATCCTGAAGCTGGAGACCTGATCAACCGCCTCCTGCAGTTTCCCGTGTACTTCCTTCCATTCGCTTTCCTCCAGGGCCGATCTTTCACTTTTAATAACTTCGGGCAGGCGCATAACAACCGTGAGGAGATCCCGGGAGGCTTCCATTCCCAGTTCCTCGGATATACGGCGGAGCTGGTGGTAATAACTTTTTACCACCGGTTCGTTAATCATCCCCGGCACATCATCGTCAATCTGCTCGCAGAAAAAGGTGCATTCAATTTTTCCCCGGATGAGCCGGGATGCGATGGTCTGCCTGATCTCCGGTTCCTTTTCCCTGTAAAGGGATGGCAACCTGGTACTTATGTCTATCTGTTTGCTGTTCAGGGATCTGATTTCGATGGTCAGTTTCTTATCGGGCAGCAGACACTCGGCTTTTCCGAAGCCGGTCATCGATCTTATCATGGATTGTAGATTCTGTTTGCGGTAAAAATAGTAAAATGCAAGGAACTCCCTAATTCGCTTTCGGAATGGTGAAACTGAAAGTGCTGCCTTCGCTGGGTTTGCTCCGGACCCTGATCTCGCCTCCATGCATTTCCACAAACTCCCTGCAGATGATCAGGCCGAGCCCGGTTCCCTTCTCCCCCGCAGTTCCGGTTGATTTAAATTTCTCATCGATCCGGAACAACCTGTTCAGATTCTCTGCCGAAATCCCGATCCCTTCATCCATGACCGACACCTCAATATGTGCATCCCTGGTGTGAACCTTCACCTCCACCTTCCCTTCCGGTCCGGTGAACTTCACCGCATTGGTCACCAGGTTCCTGATCACGCTGTTGATCATGTCCCGGTCTCCGTATGCATAGACCTCATCCGTTTCGGTATAATGGAGCATGATGCTTTTTTTCTCCGCCAGGATCCTGTGCAAATTGATGTTTTCCCGGATCAGGGTGGTGAGATTGAACCTGACCGGGTCATATTTGATCTTTCCCCGCTGGGACCTTGACCAGGTGAGCAGGTTCTCCAGCAGGGTGAGCAGGTGCTGGATCGACTGATGGATCTTTTGAAATCCGGCCCTGTGATCCTCCCTGTCGGTCGCATCGAAATTTTCGACCATCAGCTCACTGATGGACAACAGGCTTGAAAATGGATTTTTAAGGTCGTGGGAGATAATTGAAAAGAATTTATCCTTTGTTGCGTTCAGCTCTTTCAGGTTTTGTTCCGACTCCCTGAGCGCCTTGTTGGCTATGCTGATCTGCTGGTTCTGGTATTTCAGCAAACGGTTCGTCCTGGACTTGACAAGATATGTATATATCAACACTGCGATGGAAGAAACCGCAAGGACCTCAAGAAGAATGAACCACCAGGACATCCAGTAAGGCGGCTTGATGGTGATCCGCAACTGCAGGGGCGGATTGCTCCTGTACCCGTCCGCATTCTCTGCCACCACTTTCAGGAGATAGGTCCCGGCCCTCATGTTCGCATAGGACACATAGTTCCGGGTGCCCGCATTGTTCCACTCGGTTTCCAGGTTCTGCATGATATAGGAATAGTTCAGTTTCCCCGGGCGGAGGCTGTTCAGGGCTGAAAACTCGATGGAAAAGAATCGGTGGCGGTAATCCAGGATGATTTCTTCCTTGTAGGTCACATTTTCGCTTACATAATATTCTCCTTCATGCTCCAGGATCTGATCGGGATCATCTTCAAACGCCTCTTCGAGATCCACTCCTGCAATCTTAACTTCTTTACCCAGCACCTCCAGCTTGGTCAGCGTCACATTGGGCACATCCCTGACCGGTTCTATTTCAGAGGGGTCAATTACGTTCAGTCCGTATACTCCGCCGAAATACAGCTTCCCGTCATTCCCCCTGTGATAGGCCCCTCCATTGAACTCATTGCTCTGAAGGCCATCATTCATATCAAAATTCTTTACCTCAAAAGTTTCCAGGTTGAAGCGCATGATGCCGAGGTTGGAACTCATCCAGATGTGCCGGGAATCATCAGGAAGGATCCCGTAGATCACCTCATTGGCCAATCCCTCGCCCACACCGAAACGGCGGAATGAACCGGTGGCCGGATAGAACATATTCAATCCGCTGTTGGTCCCGATCCAGAACCTGCCCGTTTCATCTTCATAGATAGCGAATACAATGTTGTCCGAGATGGTGGTGGGATCATCGGGATCATTTGTATAGCTAATACATGTACCGTCCCGGGGATCCATTTTGCAGAGGCCGGATCCATATGTACCGATCCAGAGGTTGTCACCATGATCCTGGTAGATGGCCGAATAAATGAAATTATTTGGAAGGGAGGCGGGATCAGCCGGGTCATGCAGATACCGCCTGAAGGAACCTGACTCCGGATCGAAAAGATTCAGCCCGTTCCTGGTACCCACCCACAGATTTCCCTGCCGGTCTTCGTATATGGCCCTCACGGAGTTATCTGAAATGGATAAGGGGTCCTGCCGGTCATGGAGGAAATGAATAAAAGATTTGTCACCTGGCCGAAACAGGTTCAATCCGCCTCCATCGGTACCAATCCAGATCCTTCCCCGGCTGTCCTGGTAAATTTTCCTTATGGAACGACCCGAAAGCGATCGCGGGTTATCCGGATCATGGTCATAATGGGTAAAGATCCCCCTTCGCGGGTCATATACACTGATCCCGTGTGCATCTGTCCCCAACCAGATCTTCCCGTCGGAAGCCTCAAAGACGGTCCAGATGAACGAACTAACCAGGCTGTTGGGATCGAATGGATTGCTCTTAAAAAGGGTAAACCTGTTGGAGAGAGGGTCCAGGATGCTGATCCCCGCCCCGAATGTTCCGAACCATAGGCCACCGGAGCGGTCCTCAAAAATACAGTTGATCGAGTTTTCAGAGATGCTCTGGGGATCGGCCGGATTATGGAGGTAGTGGTCGCTGTTAAGGGTGGACGGATCAATCCTGAATACCCCGTTCCCGAAAGTGCCACACCATATGAACCCGTTGCCGTCCTCCAGCAGTGGTTTGAACGGATTGATAGCGAGGGAGTGTGTAACACCGGCCGGACTGATCACCTTCCGTAAAAGCCCTTCCGAAGGCCTGAAACAATACAGTCCCTCGTTTGTCTGCATCCAGACCTGGTCCAACCGGTCCACAAGCAAATTGGTGATTTCTGCATCCGGATTCCCGAACTCTGGGGAGAACAGCTTGTGCTGTCTGGCTCCTGACAGATCCAGTTTGAATAGTCTGGCATCACTTCCGATCCATATGGCGTCATCATGATGGTGCATGGAATGGATCCTGGTTCCGGCATGGATGATTCCGCCGGCCGTTTCCCTGAAGAAAAGACCTGATTTGGTATCATAACTGTAGAGCCCCTGATAACTTGCGATCCAGAAAATACCCGCATCGTCCTGGAGAAATCCGGTGATCCGCGAAGTGAGTCCTGACAGCTCCTTTTCCCCAGGGATAATCCGTTCCACCTCATTGGTGATCCTGTTCACCCGGTTCAGTCCCCGGACAGTTCCCACCCATAACTCATTCTGCAGGTCAGTGCCAATGGCTGTCACCGTGTCATTGGAAAGGGAGAAGGAAGATTCCGGGTCGTGCTGGATCGGGGTGAATATTCCTTTCCTTGGATTGTATTTGGTCAATCCCCCCTTCGATCCGAGCCAGATCATCCCGGTCTTATCCTCATAGATCTCCTCAATCCACTTATCTGCCAGAATATAGTGCTGATCGGTGGTAGCTCCGTAAACCGTAATGGATTGCCCGTCATATTTGTTGAGACCGTCTTCTGTACCGAACCACATAAAACCTTTGGAATCCTGGTAAATACAGTAGACCGAGCTGAGAGAAAGTCCGTCGTTGATGGTAATGCGTTTGAAGCGGACATATTCATCCTGACCTGAAAGAGGAAGGATGCAGCACAGTGTAAGCGAAAGAAGAAGATATAGGGTTCCTTTGGTCATACCGGCAAAAATATGAAGACCGCATCTTTTTCCCATGCACAAATTCCGCACCAAGTTAGCCATTCAGGAGATTTTAATCAATGGATTCCCGTTAAATAGGAAAAAAATGGTTCTCCTTGCGGTTCTGAGGGGTTTTCCTTAGCTTTACCTAACCAGCGTAAAATTCACCCCACGATGAAAAAAGTAGCTATGATCGGCCTAGCATGGCTGTTCATCATCAGTTGTTCAAGCACTACCCAAATGGATTCGATCGACACCACCACAGTGAAAGATGTGGATATTTACAAGTACCTGGGACGATGGTATGAGATTGCCAGGTTCCCGCACTCGTTTGAAAAGGGACTTGAAGGAGTGACCGCCGAATATTCCTTCCGGAAGGATGGAAAGATCCGGGTGATCAACAGCGGATATAAAGATTCGCTGAACGGGGAGCGATCCAGGATCGAGGGGAAGGCTAAAATTCCCGATAAAAGTCAGCCCGGCCGGTTAAAAGTCTCCTTTTTCCTCTTCTTCTATGGCGATTACTTCATCCTGGAACTTGACCCGGAATACCGGTGGGCCATGATCGGGAGCTCCAGTCCGAAATATTTCTGGATCCTGAGCCGTACTCCGCAGATGGATGAGGAGACGTACAGGATGCTGCTGGACAGGGCCAGGGAGCGGGGCTATGATCTGGATCAGCTGGTTGAGGTGGAACAACCCGGGTCGCAACAGGTACCTTGACAGCAAAAGATTCCTCCCATGTATTGAACTGGACGAGGACTTTACCTTGTAATGGTGGCAGGTTCCACCGGGACCTTGACCACGCCTTTGGATTTCCAGTTCCCCACCCTGTAATAAATCACCGACAGGATCATTCCCACCGCCCAGCCTGCGGGGATGGACCACCAGATCCCTGCCTCGCCAAGCCCGGCCCCCCTGAATGTCAGGGAGAAGATCTGCACCGTTTCCTGGCTCAGGAGCAAGGCTGCAGGAATGCGGACCAGCCAGAGGGAGATCAGGGTCATGAACATGGGGATCAGTGTATCTCCGGCTCCCCGCATGACCCCGTTGAAGATGAACATCCAGGTGAAAAGCAGGTAGAATGAAGTGACGATGGTCAGGTAATCGCCCCCGATCCTGACCACCGCAGGATCATGTGTAAAGAGCGTCATGAGCGGATACTTGAACAGAATCAGCAGCACGCTCATGACCACGGCCACACCGGAGGCCATGATCAGGGTTCGCCAGAGGCCGCGCTTCACCCTGGATATCTTCCCCGCGCCGATGTTCTGGCCCACGAAAGTGGCCAGGGCCTGGGAGAAGACCATGGAGGGGATGATGGCCAGGCTGTCAATCCGGCCGGCGGCGGTATAAGCAGCCACCACGTCGGTGCCGAATCCGTTCACGATTCCCAGCAGGGCAGTCATCCCCAGTGCAACAAAGGTCTGCTGCAACCCGGTGGGGAGACCGATGCGCAGGCTTTGTTTGAAAATTTCGAAATCGAAGGAAAATTCCCTGATGTTGAACTGAATCAGATCGTGATTGTGGTTGAGGTAGATCACCGCCACAGCAAATGCAACGCCCTGGGCGATGATCGTGGCAAGGGCCGCTCCCTCGATGCCCATGCCCAGTTTCACAATGAACAGGAGGTCCAGTCCGATATTCAGGATGGTGGCCAGGATCAGGAAATACAGGGGTGTCGTTGAATCTCCCATTCCCCGGAGCACAGCGGCCACACCGTTGTATCCGAAAAAAACGACCAGGCCGGCTACATAGATGGAGAAATAAGTGTTTGCAGTAGGTATCAGTTCCTCGGGAAGTTTGATCAACCGGAAGATCTGTTCCGAAAAGGTGAGTCCCACCACGGTCATCACCACGGCAAAGGCTGCCAGGATGATGAATAGGGTGTCGATGGCACGTTTCACCTTGTCGTAATTTTTGGCTCCGAAATACTGTGAAATGACGATGGTGCCTCCGGTGGAGATGCCGATGATCAATGCAACGAGCGTGAAAATGATGGGGAAGGAAGCCCCCACTGAAGCCAGGGCTTCCTTTCCGAGAAACCGTCCCACGATGATCTGGTCGACGAAGGTATAGAGCTGCTGAAACATATGTCCCACCAGCATGGGGATGGCAAACCAAAAAATATTCCTTCCTTCTTTTCCCTTCGTGAGATCTTTCATCCAGTCCAGTTAAGCCGACAAATTTCGGTATTTTATCATCAACATTCCAAGAAACAGGTGAAAGTCGGGATTGTTTGTTTAAAAATACCCATATATAGGGATCACGGAAAGTCCGGTTTACAGTAGTTTTGCAAACAATTAACCTTTTTGCCGATTAAATTGTTTATTGATACCGGGGGGCAGATTTGTGATGGAGATTGTGAAAACATATCTGGGTGAATTGCTCATTCTTGTCAATGAGATGTCACCTTACCTGTTACTGGGATTCTTCTTTGCGGGATTACTCAGGGTACTTTTTCCGCGCCGCTACATCACCAGGTACATGGGCCAGCGTAATTTTCGTTCCGTATTGAATGCATCCTTGCTGGGGATCCCCATGCCGCTCTGCTCCTGTGGCGTCCTGCCGGCGGGGATCGGCTTTTACAGGAACGGGGCCCGAAGGGGGTCCACGATCTCATTCCTGATCTCCACACCACAGACCGGTGTGGATTCTATACTGGCCACATACGCGCTGCTTGGTCTGCCCCTGGCCATTATACGCCCGGTTGTGGCGCTGGTGACCGGTGTTTTCGGCGGCATGATGGGCAACCTTACTGACCGAAACGGGGATGGGGCTGATCAAAAACAGGATACGCAACCACAGGAATACGACCGTTCCGTCAGGGAATTTTTCAGGTACGGATTCGTTGAACTGATCCAGGATATCTCGAAATGGCTGATCATCGGCATGCTGTTAGCCGCTTTCCTTGCAGTCATCATCCCGGATGACTTCTTCATTAGGAACATCTCCAGTGAATACCTGGCTATGTTCCTGATGCTGCTGGCATCGGTCCCCCTCTACATCTGTGCCACAGGTTCCATCCCCATTGCCGCGGTTCTGATGTTGAAAGGATTGTCACCCGGGGCGGCACTGGTACTGTTGATGGCCGGTCCGGCCACCAACATTGCCACCATGGCGGTGATCGGGAACACCATGGGAAAAAAATCACTCCGGGCATACCTGGTCAGCATCATCGGGGGAGCACTCCTGTTCGGAACGCTGATCAATGAGCTGGTACCCAGGGAATGGATCACAGGGTTCATCTCACCCGATCTCCATTCCGCCATGCATGAGCATCCGTCCGGCTGGTTTGAATGGGCCTCCACGGCAGTCCTGGTACTGCTGATACTCAACGGGTACCTGATGAAATTTATCTCCGGGAGGAGAGAGAAAATAAGTGATCATGATAAAAGGCAGATGATGCGATCAAACATACATACATTCAGGGTGGAAGGAATGACGTGCAACCATTGCAAAGCAAGCGTGGAAAATGGATTAAAAGCCCATCCGTTCATCGCGGATGTTCTGGCCGATCCATCCGGGGACAGGGTAACCATCCACGCAGAAACGCTGGATGAGTCAAAGGTGCGGAACACCGTGGAAGGACTCGGATACCGTTATCTGGGGAGATTGGAGTAAGATGACACTCAATGACCTGCATACCGGAGAGGCGGGGATCATCACCAGGATCCGCGGTAGAGGTGCGTTCCGCCGCCGGATCACAGAGATGGGTTTCATCCGGGGGAAGCAGGTTACCGTGATCAAATCAGCACCCCTGAAAGATCCGGTGGAATACCGGATCCTGGACAGCAATGTGTCCCTCAGAAGGAGCGAAGCCGATCTGATCGAGGTGGTGACCGATCCGGCTGAACTGAAAGCAATCCCGACAGCCGGCCCCGGGCTCAATGGATCATCCGCCAGGACGATCCTGGTAAAACCTGAAAAGATCATTGATGTGGCGCTGGTGGGAAACCCCAATTGCGGCAAGACCACGCTTTTCAACAGGGTTTCCCATTCACGGGAACATGTGGGGAATTACCCGGGAGTTACGGTGGATTCAAAGCAGGCTTTTTTCTCCCACAGGGGCTATACCTTCCGGATCACAGATCTTCCCGGTACCTACTCCCTGTCGGATTACTCCAGCGAGGAGCGGTATGTAACCGAACAGATACTGAAGCATAATCCTGATGTGGTGGTTAATGTGGTGGATGCAAACAACCTGGAGCGGAGCCTGTACCTGACCAGCCAGCTGATCGATATGGACATCACCGTCGTGCTTGCCCTGAACATGTACGATGACCTGATGGAAAACAAAGATGCACTGGATCTTGACTTGCTCGGCGAGTTGCTGGGTATCAGGGTAGTACCAACCATCAGTCACCGGGGGAAAGGGATATTCCGCCTGCTGAACCATGTGATAAGGGTGTACGAGGGGAAAGATCCGGTGACCCGCCATATCCACATCAGTTACGGGGAGGAGATCGAGCTTTCCATTGAACGGATCCAGGAAAAGATCAGGAAAAATCCCTCGTTTACAGACCACTACTCCTCCAGGTTCATCGCTCTGAGGTTGCTGGAGGACGGCGGAAGTTGTGACAGGATCCTGTCTGAAACAGAAAATACAGCGGAGATCCGGCAGGTAGCCGGCGAAGAAATTCAGCGACTGGAAGATCTTCTCAAGGAGGATGCGGAAACCCTGGTGGCCGGTGCACGGTACGGCTTTATCGCCGGGGCGCTGAAAGAAACGATGCAAAAGAGCGGCCGGACGCCGGGATTGACCAGGTCACAGCGAATAGACAGGATTCTGACCCACAAGTACCTGGGGATCCCTATTTTCCTGTTATTTCTATGGCTCACCTTCCATGCCACTTTTTCACTGGGCAGGTATCCCATGGAATGGATCGAGGCAGGGGTCGACCTGGTGGGTTCAGCGGTCAGGAATCACATGGCAGCCGGCATCATCAGGGATATGCTGGTGGACGGTGTGATCGGGGGCGTGGGCGGCGTGATCGTCTTCCTGCCCAATATCCTGATCCTTTTCTTTTTCATTTCCCTGATGGAGGATACGGGCTACATGGCCCGGACGGCGTTTATCATGGACAGGGTCATGCACCTGTTCGGCCTCCATGGAAAATCCTTTATCCCCCTGATCATGGGATTTGGCTGCAATGTGCCGGCCATCATGGCTACGAGGACGCTGGAGAATAAGAATGACAGGATCCTCACCATGCTGATCATCCCTTTCATGTCCTGCAGTGCAAGGCTCCCCGTGTATGTGCTTGTGGCGGGAGCGGTATTTCCCGAAAGGGCCGGGAATGTCATCTTCCTGCTTTATATGCTGGGAGTGGCGGTCTCATTACTTATGTCCGTTTTTTTCAAGAAAACGATTTTCAGGCACAAAGAAGCTCCTTTTGTGATGGAATTGCCTGTGTACCGTTATCCGGGTATCAGGGTCATCCTGCGTCATATGTGGCGCAAAGGGGCGCATTATCTGAAAAAAATGGGAGGCGTGATCCTGCTGGCATCCATTGTGATCTGGGCCCTGGGATATTTTCCAAGGGAAATACCGCAACAGGTCAGCGAAGCCGGTGTGGAAAACACGGCAGCACAACTGCCAGAAGAGCCAAACGCCGCACAACTGGAAAATTCACTGATCGGCAGACTGGGCAAATCCATCGAACCCCTGGTCAGGCCCTTGGGATTTGACTGGAAGATGGGCGTCAGTCTTCTGAGCGGATTTGCAGCCAAAGAGATTGTGGTAAGCACCATGGGGGTATTGTACCAGGCAGACGAGGGACCGGAAGCTACTGCTTCGCTGCAGACCCGGATCAGTGAACAGGTCTATACTTCGGGTCCGAAAAAAGGAGCGCCTGTATTCACGCCACTCTCTGGATTTTCATTCCTGATATTCGTTCTTCTGTATCTTCCCTGTGTGGCTGTAGTTACGGCAGTGGGAAGGGAATCCGGCAGCTGGAAGTGGTCCGTTTTCGTGCTCATCTATACCACGGTGATTGCCTGGGTTGCCAGCTTTACGGTCTACCAGCTGGGCAGCTTGCTGCAAATTGGATGAATTTTATATCTTGCGTGACTTATATCCGGATTTAAGCGATTACCGATGGGAAAAAAATTCTCGTTTCTGTTTTCCATGTCGTTCATGGGGGTTCTGATGGTTGTTCTGATCGTTGTGCTGGCCCTGTCCACCTTCGTGGAAAGCGCCTACGATACAGAGACGGCATGGGCTGTCTCCTATGGAACGCACTGGTTCGAATTTTTGCTGCTGCTGATCGCGGTCAATCTGACGGGGGTGATGATCCGTTATCAGTTCTTCACAAAGAAAAAAATCACAGTGCTTACATTTCACATCGCCTTTATCCTGATCCTGGCAGGAGCGGCGGTCACCCGCTTCATCAGTTATGAGGGGGTCATGCATATCAGGGAAAATGATGCGGCGGGCAGCATGCTCAGTGATAATACATATATCCGGGTGGAACTTGAATCCGGGGGACAACGGGCTGAAAGCATCGAGGAGGTGAAGCTTTCTGAACTGACCCCGCGGGATTACCGTCACAGGACCGGGATAGGCGGTGAGCGGGTGAAGATCAGGTCCACCGGTTACATGGCCAATGCCATGGAACAATTTGTGGCCTCTCCGGGTGGGACCCCGTTTATCCAGCTGGCGGTTGTGGGGGAAAGACAGACTTCGGTGGGGATCCCATCGGGAGAGAGCAGAAATGCCGCCGGAATGGAGATCGCTTTCAACAGTGAAGATACGCTGGCCATTCTCCGGATCTTTTCCGAAGGTGAACAGATCCGTGCGTATGCCCCGTTTACCGTCATTGCCATGCAGATGGGGGGAGAATCAAGGCTGGAATACGGGGCCGGTGAACCGATTCCCCTCACCGAGGGGACACTCTATACCCTCGGGCATATGAGAATGGCCCTGCAGCGTTACCTGCCTTCCGCAAAGAAACAGCTTGTGAGGGCACCGGCAGGACAGATGGGAACTTACCAGGGTGCCGTGCAGCTGGAGATCAAATACCGGGGAATGACCTCCGAGGTGATCGTTCCGGGAATGGCCGGGAGCACAGGCATTCCTGTCTCCGGGACGATGGGCGATCTTTCCTACCGGATCCTGTACGGTTCCAGGGAGATCCCGATTCCGTTTTCCCTGTACCTGAAAGATTTCGAAGTGGAACGTTATCCCGGTTCCAACAGTCCCTCTTCCTTCGCCAGTGAAGTGACATTGATCGATGAAGAAATGGGGATCCGGGAGGACCGGCGGATTTTCATGAATAACGTACTGAAACACAGGGGTTACAGGTTTTATCAGGCTTCCTATGACAACGATGAGCGGGGAACGGTACTTTCCGTGAACAAGGACAGGCTGGGCACATTCATTACCTATCTGGGATACCTTGCGCTGATCGGGGCCATGTTCCTGTCACTTTTTGCGCCCGGTACCAGGTTCGCACGGATTGCAAAGAAATCCGGGTCCGTATCGAAAAAGGGCTTGGTCATCCTGTTGCTCCTGGGAGCAGGTTATTCCTTGTTTTCACAGCAGCTGGTCCCTCCGAAGGATGTGGCACACGAATTTGGAGAATTATGGGTACAGGACAAAGGAGGGCGCTTTGAGCCCATGAATACACTCTCCAGCGAGGTGGTCAGGAAGGTGACCAAAAAGACGCGTTACCGGGATTACTCACCGGACCAGGTCCTGCTCGGTATGATCCTTTACCCGGAAGCATGGAGGGGAGAGCCGCTGTTTAAAATCAGGAATCCGGAATTACACCGGTTGATCGGTTACAGGGGAGAGATGGTCAGTTTCAATGACCTGATGGATTCCACCGGGAATGCCTACCTGCTCACAGAACATGTGAATGCGGCCTATTCCAAGGAAGTGCCCGACCAGACAGAACTGGACAAGGAGGTGATCAAGCTGGATGACCGGATCAATGCACTTTTCCTGGTACAGTCGGGAAGTCTTCTCAGGATCCTGCCCGATCCCGGAGCCGAAAACCATCGATGGGCTTCCGTCTATGAGGCACGGACTGGAAAGATGCAGCAACAGAACGATACCATGGCCACCGTATTCCTCCGGTATCTGAACGCCGTCCAGCGGGGGGAATATTCCGCTGCCCGTTCCCACCTTGAGACGCTTCATGATAACCAGATAGCCGGGGAGGAGCTGTTGCCGTCACCCGCCAGGAAGAAGACAGAGATTCTTTACAACCGGATCGACATCTTCCCCAGGCTTGCAAGATTTTACGGGATTTTCGGGATCTTTCTGGTAGTCCTCCAGTTCCTGATCGTTTTCAAGCCTCGCAAAGTGTTCAGGACCCTTTTCAGGGTGGGAGTGATCCACCTGGCCGTGGCATTTGTCATTCATGGCATTGCCCTGGCGGCCAGATGGTATATCAGCGGACACGCCCCCATGAGCAACGGGTATGAATCCATGATCTTCATGTCGTGGGTCACCCTGCTGGCCGGGCTCATTTTTGCCAGGCGTTCGGGATACGCCATTGCCCTGACAGCCATCCTTTCCGCCCTGGCGCTGATGGTGGCCCAGATGAGCAACATGAATCCTGAGATCACCAACCTGGTTCCCGTCCTGAAATCCGTGTGGCTCACCATTCATGTGACTGTCATTATGGCCGGGTACGGGTTCCTGGGACTGGCCTCCATCCTGGGATTACTCAACCTGTTTCTCTATGCATCGCTGGGCGCTTCCAACGCGGGCCGTCTGCGTGATGTGATTATCGAAGTGACCCGGGTCAATCATCTCACCCTCATCGTGGGACTTTATTTCATGACTGCAGGGGTGTTCCTGGGAGGGGTATGGGCCAATGAATCATGGGGCCGGTACTGGGGATGGGATCCCAAAGAAACCTGGGCCCTCATCACGGTCCTGGTTTATGCCTTTGTGACCCATATGCACCGGATACCCGGACTGCGCGGGAATTTCGCCTTTAACCTGGCTTCTTTCACCGCCTATGCATCGGTGCTGATGACCTATTTCGGGGTGAATTATTTCCTGGGAGGAATCCATTCCTATGCCAGCGGCTCGGCCTTTAAACTGCCCTGGTTCACCTACCTGTTCATGGCTTTGCTCGCCGGACTGGCTTACCTGGCCTATCACCGGCAGCGTGAATATCTGCCGGACAGGGAGAACGAGACGGACCGGCCGGAAGCGCCCGGTCCGCCTGAGGGCGAAGTACCATAGGATCAGGGTTCAAGGATCATGTATACATGGTAATTTTCGAAAGCGACGAACCCGAGGCTTTCGTAAAGATGAATGGCCACTTTGTTTTCATCGTGCACTTCCAGTTTAACCGGACAGGATTTTTTCCTGGCATGCTTCAGGGATTCCAGGGCCAGGATTTTTCCCAGTCCCTTTCCCTGGTGGGAAGGCCGGATGGCGAAATGGTGCAGGTGGAGGCGTCTCCCGTCATAGGTCATCCATGAGGTACCCACGATCCGGCCGCCGGGTTGTTCTTCCATGACCAGGAATGCACCCCCCTGGTCGTTGCACCGGCGGATCACTGCGGGGGTATCACCCCGGTCCGCCCGATAGATGCCTGTATCTTCCCAGAGCTGCCTGATGTGTGGATAATCCCCTTCACGATACTGACGGATGACCATTTTTGATCAGGCTTTGACCACATAGACCTGGCCGGTTTCATACCGGATGATCCGGACCTTCTCGCCTCTCTCGATCAGTCCGTATTCCGATTTTGCATCATAGAGCTTGTCGTTTACCATCACTTTGCCGGAAGGACGCAATACGGTATGGGCCACTCCCGTCTCCCCCACCAGTGTACGCTGTTCGATGTCCACGCCCAGAAAACCATCATCAACCCGTTGCTCACTTCTGAGTGACAGGTTGCCGAAGGCGGTGGAGGTAAGCAGTTTCCTGGTGGCCCACAGGGAGAAGATCAGGCCAAGCAGCACCGAAACCAGTACCAGGCTGAGGGATTTCATCAGCAATCCAAGTCCCTCTCCGGTAAATTCGGGCTCTTCGAATACCACGTTGTCCACCAGGCTCAGCGTAAGTCCGGTGATCATCGCAATGATCCCTGCAATTCCCGCCACCCCGAACCCGGGTATGGCAAAAATTTCCACCATGATCAGGATGATCCCCACAATGAAAAGGATCAGCTCCCAGTATTCGGCCATTCCTTCGAGGTAAAGGGGGGCAAAATAGAGCAGTGCAGCCAGAGCAGCGATGGCCAGCGGGAATCCGATGCCGGGTGATTGCAGTTCGAAATAGATCCCGCCGATGATGGCCATGATCAGCAATCCGCTGATCACCGGGTTGATCAGGAATCCGATGATCTTATCGATGGCTGTGGGCTTATAGGTACGCAATTCATACGTCTTGATGCCACTCAGATCGATGACTTCTTCCACGGAGTTCACAATCCCCTCGCAGTATCCGTTTATCATGGCTTCGGATGCGGTAAAGGTGAGAACCTGGCCTGTATCGACCACTCCCTCCACAAATAACCTGGGATCGACCATGGCTTCTGCAATGAGCGGATTACGGTGCCATACCAGCGTGGTATCGGTTCCCCGGATGATGGTGTCCCTTCCGTGTGCCTCAGCTGTGGCCCGCATGGTGGCCCGCATGTAGGACTGGTATTTGTCCGGCACCTGTGCCCCGGTCTGGTTCACAACGGTGGCCGCACCTATCTTGGCGCCGGGTTTCATGTAAATGCTGTCACAGGCAATGGCAATCAGTGCACCGGCCGAGGCTGCATTATCGTCAATGAAAACATAGACCGGGACGGACGCATTGAGGATCTTCGTGCGGATGGAATCGGCCGCTGCCACCTCGCCTCCATAGGTGTTCATCTGAATGATCACCAGTTCTGCACCCAGTGCCTGAGCCTCTTTAAATGCTTCCTGGGTGACCCTCCAGGAGGGTGCTGCAATGTCGTCCCTGATGTCGAAGGTATAGATCAGCATTTTCCTGCCTGCAGTGGTATCCACCGGGAGATTGCCGGGAGGGAGATTCGTGACACTCCTGCTGCTGTCCGGTACCACCTGACTGCTGAAAACCACCGCCAGCAGAAGTCCGGCAACCATGTACTTGATCCGCTTCATCTTGAATTTTTATATCCTCAAAAGTACGAATATTTTCTGCTAAATTTGTGGGGTCATTCAAATCATCCATATGGAACTAAACAAACTCACGGCCATATCGCCGCTTGATGGCCGCTACAGGTCCAGAACAGAACAGCTGTCCGATTATTTCTCCGAATATGCACTGATCAAATACAGGATCATGGTTGAGGTGGAATACTTCATCGCCCTTGCCATGACCGGAATTTCAGGACTGGCCGGACTGGGAACGGAACAGTTCGAAGCACTGAGGGAAACCTTCCTGAATTTTTCCAGGGAGGATGCTGAGAAGGTCAAGAAGATCGAAAAGGTCACCAACCATGACGTGAAGGCAGTGGAGTATTATCTGAAGGAAAAACTCCGGGAGATGGGACTGGGAAACTATGGTGAGTTCGTCCATTTCGGCCTTACCTCGCAGGACATCAACAATACCGCCATCCCACTTTCGCTGAAGGATGCCATTCAGAATGTGTATTATCCATTCCTGGAAGAGGTCACCCAGACACTGGAAAGGCTGGCTTCCCGGTGGGACCATATCCCGATGCTTGCAAGGACGCACGGTCAGCCTGCCTCCCCTACGAAACTTGGCAAGGAGATCAGGGTATTCATTAAAAGGCTGGAGGTGCAGCTGGAACAGCTGGAAGGGATACCGGTCCCCGCCAAATTCGGTGGTGCCACCGGGAATATGAATGCGCATGTGGTTGCCTATCCGGAGATAGACTGGTTCCGGTTCGGTGAGCATTTTGTGGGAGAGATCCTGGGGCTGAAACGTTCCTGGCCCACCACCCAGATTGACCACTATGACAATCTTGCAGCCATATTTCATGCCCTGGAAAGGATCAATACCATTTTGATCGACCTTTGCAGAGATATGTGGACCTACATCTCCCTGGAGTATTTCAGGCAACAGATCAAAAAAGGGGAGATAGGCTCCTCCGCCATGCCCCACAAGGTGAATCCCATTGATTTTGAAAATGCGGAGGGCAATCTGGGAGTGGCCGTCGCACTGTTCAGTCACCTGGCTTCCAAGCTGCCGGTCTCCAGGCTTCAGCGTGATCTGACCGATTCGACGGTCCTCCGCAATGTGGGGGTACCCCTGGGCCACACACTGATCAGCCTGCAGTCGCTCAACGCGGGACTGAACAAACTCATCGTCAACGAGGAGATGATCCGGGCCGACCTGGAAAAGAACTGGGTTGTGGTGGCCGAAGCGATCCAGTCGGTGCTCAGGAGGGAACAGTACCCCCAACCATACGAAGCACTGCTGGAGCTTACCCGAACCCATGAAACCGTTACGCGGGAAACGATCCATGATTTTATCCGGGGACTATCCGTTTCGGACGCGGTGAAGGAAGAATTGATGAAAATTACACCCTGGAATTATACAGGATTGTAAATTCTTCCGTTAGAGTTAATGAAACTGACCCGATGAAGCGTTTTCTGAAGCTTTTAAAATATCTATTGCCCTATAAGTGGTATGTGGTCCAGAATATTGCCTACAATATCCTGGGGGCCTTCTTTGCGCTTTTTTCCTTTGCCATGGTGATCCCGTTCCTCAGGATCCTTTTTGACAATCAACCCATCGTGACCGAGCCCATGGATTTTAAGCTGAGTACGGACTATTTCATGCATTCCCTCAACTACCTGATGGGCAAATTGATGCTGGAAAGCGGAAAGACCACCGTACTGGTAATGGTGAGCGTCATGGTGGTGATCTTCAGTCTTCTGAAGAACGGATTCACTTTTTTTGCCAATTATGTGCTGGCACCCATCCGGGCGTTTACCGTGAGGGACATCCGCAATGATATCTACCGCAAAGTGCTGAAACTGCCGCTCTCTTACTATACAGAGGCCCGCAAGGGGGATGTGATCGCCAGGATCTCCAACGACGTGCAGGAAATCGAAGCCTCCATCATGAGTTCCCTCCAGATGCTGTTCAGGGACCCGATCACCATTGTCATTTACCTGATCTTTCTTTTTTCCATCAGTGTGAACCTGACGCTCTTCGTGGTTGTGATCCTTCCCCTCACCGCGCTGCTGATCGGCAGGATCGCCCGCAGCCTGAGAAAAACCTCCTTCCGGGGACAGCAGCGGCTCGGGGAATTGCTGGCACTGCTGGAGGAAACCCTGACCGGGCTCAGGATCATCAAGGCTTTCAACGGGGAGGAGGAAATGAAGACGAAGTTCTTCCACACCAACAACCGGTTTTCGCTGCTACTGAGAAAGGTGATGCGAAGGAGGTACCTGGCCAGTCCGCTGAGTGAGTTCCTTGGCACCATTGTGCTGATGATCATCATGGCCTATGGCGGATCGCTGGTGCTTTCGGGCGGAGGCAGGCTCAGCGGGGAAAGCCTGATCTTTTTCCTGATCATCTTCAGCCAGGTGATCACTCCGGCCAAGAATTTCACTTCGGCATATTTCAATATCCAGAAGGGGATGGCCTCGGTCGACCGGGTGGACCATCTGCTGGATGCAGACATTAAGATCGAGGAAAAGCCCGATGCGATTCCGGTAAGCACGTTCAACGACTGTATTGAGTACCGGAATGTTTCCTTCAAATACGACAGGGAGTATGTGCTTAAAAATATCTCCTTTACCATCAAAAAAGGCCAGACCATTGCGCTGGTGGGAAAATCGGGTGCGGGGAAATCAACCCTGGTGGACCTGTTGCCCAGGTTCATGGACGTAACGGAGGGTGAGATCCTCATAGACGGAATCCCTGTTCAGCATTACAAGATCAAACCATTGAGAAATCTGATGGGTGTCGTGAGCCAGCAATCCATCCTGTTCAACGATTCTTTCAGGAACAACATCGCCTTCGGCGCCAACGGGGCCAGCATGGAAGAGATCGTCCATGCTGCCCGGGTGGCCAATGCGCACGATTTTATCATGGAAACGGAGAACCAGTATGATGAAGGGGTGGGAGAATCGGGAGGAAAACTATCCGGCGGACAAAAACAGCGGATCAGCATTGCCAGGGCCGTGCTTGCCAATCCGCCCATCCTGATCCTGGATGAAGCCACTTCTGCGCTGGATACGGAGTCTGAAAGGCTGGTCCAGGATGCCATTATCAATCTGATGCAGCACAGGACCTCCATTGTGATCGCCCACAGGCTCTCCACCATCAAGCATGCCGATCTCATCCTGGTGATCGATGAGGGTAAGATCCTGGAGCGTGGCAGTCATGAGGAACTGATCAGGAAAAAGGGAGGGCTTTACAAGAAACTTCATTCCATGCAGATGTATTGACCTTTTACATGAAGATCAGCGGTTTTTCCATGGGCAAGAATGCCCTCAAGCTTTATTACCCCATGCGGCAGTCCATCGAGTCGATCCTGCCCATCGTGGATGAATTTGTGGTGGCGCTGGGGGACTGCGATCCGGATGATACCACCCGTGAGGAGATCGAAGCCATCGGCAGCGACAAGATCAGGATCATCGATACGGTATGGGATATTGAGAAATATCCCCGGGGCATGGAGCATGCCCACCAGACCGACATTGCCAAAAATCATTGTACGGGCGACTGGCTCTTCTACCTGCAGTCGGACGAGGTGGTCCACGAAAAGGACCTGCAGAAGATCCGGGACCGCTGCCGGCAGCTGCTGGATGAACGGGAGGTGGAGGGATTGCTCTTCCGTTACCTCCATTTCTGGGGCGACTATGCCCATGTGCAGGACTCCCATTGCTGGTACAGGAAAGAGATACGGATTGTGCGGAACGATCCTGACATTCATTCCTGGGAATCGGCCCAATCCTTCCGGCGGATCCCGGATTTCGACGGATTGAACTACAGGAAGCATGAGGGAACATCCAAGCTCAGGGTGGCCGGGGTGGATGCTGAGATCTTTCATTACGGTTGGGTTCGACCCCCCGCAATCATGCAGGACAAGATCAAGGTATTCAGCATGAACCACAAAGGGCGGGAGAAGATCGAACAGCAGATTGAGGCACATCTGTTCGACCGCGTCTTCGATTACGGGAACCTCACCCGGCTCACCCTTTTCCGGGGTTCTCACCCGGCAGTGATGAAAGATTGGATCGCGCGGTTTGACTGGAAGGACCAGCTGCGTTATTCCGGCCCTGTCCGGAGCATGAACCCGGTGAAGTCCAAACACGACAGATTCAAATACAGGATCATTTCCTGGATCGAGAAATATTTATTATTCGGAAACCGACTCGGCGAGTTCAGGAATTATATCCTGCTGGGGAAATGATTTTTTCAGTAATTTTGATCTGGTATCTGTATTTAATTCCTGAATGTTCGGATCTTTTAATGAAACAAGTCTGCCAAACCTGATCATCGGTCTTGCAGTCATCGCTCTTTTCTCAGGCACCACACGCTCATGTGATGTCTTCAGTGATGCTTCTGATAATGGTATATATACTGCCCTGAATATGATGTCAAAGGAACATTCAGAGGAAATTGACAGGATCGCTGAGGATGTAATGGAAAATTATAAATATATCAGCATCGGCGTCATCAGGGAGGATGAGCTTGTCCTGATACGTTCCTTTGGGGAGGACAGGATCGGCCGCGTTGATGAATATGCTTCGGTAACGAAACCTGTAACTTCAATGATCACCATGCAGTTGCTCGAAAAAGGGAAGATAAAATCACTGGATGATCCGATCGGGGACTATGATCCCAGGTACAGGGATGTATTGCCCGAGAAATATCCCGATGTGGAAATTACCTTCGCACATCTGCTTTCCCACAGGAGTGGAATCCCACACCAGGACAGGATCTGGAAGGACGGGAAACTGGACCTGGCCTTCGCCCCAGGAGAAAGCATCATGTACTCCACCAGGGGATACGGAGTACTGGGGGATGTGCTGGAAGAGCTGACGGGAAAATCGTATAACCAGCTGGTAAAAGAATATATCGGGGACCCGGTGGGAGCAGGATCAATTAAAGCTCCACTCCCTTTCTTTGAGGCGCCGGGGGGACTTGTGCAGTCGACTATCACAGATATGGCGCTTTTTGCCCTGGGAGTAATGGATGCCACCTATGTTTGTGATTCGATCATGTTTCAGCTGGCATGGAAACCCATCGCTGTCGATCCGGTGGGGATCATGGGCATGGGCTGGTATATTTCCAATCCGGATTCGGAAGAACTGACCGTTTACCATGCGGGTTCCAATGGCCGGCCCCGTGCATTCATCATGATCAGACCGCTTGGTAAAACAGCCATCGTCCTCCTGGCAAAGAACAGGGATTCAGATGGCAGGCAGGAATTGCCGGAGTTAGCTGAAAAGGTAATGGACCTGTTTTAAATGTGTGATCACCGAGCGAACCGCGTACCCATTTTCACTCCGTGATCAGCGTCCCGTCCCTGTCGTATACCTTCTTTCCCGGCTGTTCCTCGCCCTGCTCGAAGGTGATCTCTTCCATCAGGGTGCCGTCTTCGTAGTATCGCTTTGTGACCCCGTCCCTCCGGCCGAAATGAAAGCTGGTCTGCTCGTAGATCTGGCCGCTCCGGAAATACCAGATGGCCGGGCCATGCTTTCGTCCGTGCTGGTAAGACACCTTCGAGTGAACGGTCTTGCCGTCCTCGTAATAGTTCACCTTGATCCCGTGTGCATATCCTTTTTCATCCACCTGGGTAACACTGGACAATGTGCCGTCATCCCTGTATTTCCGCACAAGTTCCGGTTGTTCCTCATCCCCGCCGGATCCGGATTCCTGCGTTCCGGAGCTGCACCCGGCGATAGCTGCAATGATTAAGGCAATCGTCAGAAAAAAAATGAATGTACTTCTCATGATCAGTGGTCTGTTTACATGCAAAGATACCCGGTATTCCCGGAAACCGGTTTCTTTTTCATATTATTCTGTAATTCTGCGTTACTGACTCACCTCCGAATACCGCACTTCGTTCACCAGTTCCTTCCCCTCCTCGAAATCTTTCAGGTTCTGCAGGGTGGTCACTGCAATCTGCTCCAGGGCCTCCCTGGTAAAAAATGCCTGGTGGGCGGTGATCAGTACATTGGGAAAAGACATCAGCCGGGCGATCTGGTCATCCTGAAGGATCTCCTCGGAGCGGTCCCTGTAGAAAAGTTTCTCCTCCTGCTCATACACATCGATCCCCAGGTACCCCACATGGCCATTCTTCAGCGATTCAATGATATCGTTGGTGTTAATCAGGGCCCCCCGGCTGGTATTGATCAGCATCACACCCGGCTTCATCATGGAAAGGGTCTGTTTGTTGATCAGGTAAGCGGTCTCCGGGGTAAGGGGACAGTGCAGGGAAATGATATCCGATCTTCCGAGCAACTTTTCCAGTCCCGTATATTCCACACCTGCATCAGCTAGTTCTTTGTTCTGGTATTTATCATAGCCCAGGACATGACAGCCCAGTCCCATCATGATCCGGGCAAATGTGGCTCCGATCTTGCCGGTACCGATCACACCTACGGTACGGTCGCCCACGTTGAACCCCGTGAGGCGTTCCAGCGAAAAATTCCCTTCCCGGACCCTGTTGTACGCTTTATGGGTCTTGCGGTTCAGGGTCAGGATGAGGGCAAGTGCATGTTCGGCGATGGACCGGGGTGAGTATGCGGGAACACGCACAATCCTGATGCCGCACTCCTCGGCAGCGGCCAGGTCCACATGGTTAAAGCCGGCTGAGCGGAGGGCGATGACCTTCACTCCGTGGTCCTTCAGTTTGCATATTGTTTCCCTGTCAATGACGTCATTGACAAACACACATACAGCTTCAAAACCTTCGGCCAGGTCGGCTGTCCTGTTCTTCAGCCGCGTTTCGAAAAAAGTGATCTGATGATCAAAGGCTTTGTTCTCCTCTGAAAAATACGCGGAATCGTATGATTTTGAACTGAACAGGGCAATTTTCATCTTTTTGTTATGTTTGGTTGCAACTTGGAATCCATTGTTATAACAAAATAGAAGGGATTTTGTGTAATAGTTTTTAGTTTTGTTTGAAAACAAGTGAATCGCATGAAAATGAAATTGTTCCAGGTGGATGCCTTCACCTCCAGGCTTTTTGGCGGCAATCCCGCCGCAGTCTGTATCCTGAACGAGTGGCCCGCAGATTCGCTGATGCAGCAGATTGCGGCGGAGAACAACCTGTCTGAAACCGTGTTCACGGTTCCTTCGGAAGGCGGTTATGAAATCAGGTGGTTCACCCCGTTGGTGGAGGTGGAGCTCTGCGGGCATGCCACCCTGGCCGCCGCCCATGTTTTATTCGAGCATTACGATCATCCGGCTGACCTGATCCGGTTTTTTTCACGGGAAATGGGGACCCTTTCGGTCATGCGATCAGAAGGCTTGCTGACCCTGGATTTTCCGGCCGACAGGCTTGAAGTGATTGAAATTTCGGAGGAGCTTTCAGAAGCCCTGGGTCAAACTCCGGTCATGGCTTTCAGGGGACGGACCGATTATATGCTGGTCTATCCCGACCAGAAAGATATTGAAGCGATTGCCCCGGATTTTGTCAGGCTGGCAAAAACCGGGAAACGGGGTGTGATCGTGACCGCAAGGGGCAGGGATGTGGATTTCGTCTCCCGCTTCTTTGCGCCGGGTGTGGGGATCAGTGAGGACCCTGTTACGGGTTCGGCACATACCACCCTGACCCCGTACTGGTCCGGGGAACTTGAAAAAAAAAGACTGACTGCCAGACAATTGTCAGAGCGGGGCGGGGATCTTGTGTGTGAGGATCACGGAGACCGGGTGCATATCTCGGGCAGGGCAGTAACCTACCTGGAAGGGGAGATTGATGTGTAGACCTGCAATGAAATTTCAGGCGTTCAGCAGGTTTTTTTGTGTAAAACGGTTCATCTTCTTATATTTAAGAATCACAACATATTTTTAAACCTATGTATTATCTGGTAGTAAAAAACCTGGGCGTGGAAAGATGTGTGGACCGGAACGAAGAAGATATTTATCAGGATGGTATGTGTTTCGATTGCCGGCTGGATTTGCATTGTCCGGGTACACAGATTGTCAGAGAGATAGAGATCACCTGCAACGAGTTACCGGACGAAAGGATCAGGGCCAGGGTGTTGCGTGAATGAGACCGGTAGGGAACCGGTCTCGCGCAACTGGATCCCGCTCATGATGATCAGCAAAAACATCACACGATGAAAAAAACACCTGTACTGTTTTCCGTTTTGATGATCCTTGCATTGCTCAGCGGATGCACTTCCCTGAAACGTTACAAATCGGCCACCTTTAAAGCTGCGGATAATTCCCTGGTCGGGATGGACCTCTTCGGATACCAGCTTACCCCTTCGGAGACCTCACCGGCGGGTAAAAACCTCTGGGAATTGAGTGCCAGCGCCCAGACCCAGTTGATCCAGATCCTGGATGCCCGGTATCCGGACAATACACAGTTCATCCAGGCTTTGAATTATGAATACCTCACGGCGGGTGCTGTCCCGTATGATGATTATACGGGCAAGAACCTGCGCATGGTATTTACAATCAGCAAGAAACGAAATTACGCTGCATTGAGAGGAGGTGTTCAGGCCGGGCATTTTTCCCCAGCTGACCGGATCGAATACCTGAAGTTCAGCCTGAAAATTCCTGCTGAAACCAATCTCCGGTTCACGGAATGGAACCGGTTTTCCACCGAATACGGGGAAATCGAGATCGGAGACATCAGCTTCACAAGGAGCCTGGACCTGGATGCAGAAGGAACAATTGCAGAACGGGCGGATTTGGATGGAGCGGTATCGCTGGATCGTACCGAGAAGCAGAAAGTCAGGTCCAGATACCTGAAACTCAACGGCAGCATCAGTGAGCATCAGATCGAAATAGAAGAAGAGGGGACCAGGGAAATTGACCTGACCGGGAATGTGATTGTAGATGTATCCGTTGATTTTTCAGCATTTCCCGAGCGCATCACCGTCCCGCTCTTTTCCAGGGATGAGCAGGCCGGGGAAGGGGCTTCCGGTGTGGAGGCCCTCACATTCATAGATGTGCTGGTACCCCGTATGGAGGACATCCCGGATACCATCACCGGTATCCTGGAGCTGGAGTATGTTTACAGGCATGTGCGGTCGGGCTGGAAGACTTTCCAGGAGTGGGATGACCGTGTGGAATATTATACAGGGACCGTCCGGAAAGCGATCCCGCTTTTTTACAGGGAGGATTACCTGCCTTCTTTCTATTGTATCGGGACGGACCTGGTAGATAGAAATGCATTGAAGATCCGTACGGCACCCGGCCGCACATACCCCCTTCAGTTCAGATCTTATTCGGATGCTTCTGAGTTCTTCCACTGGCTGAATGCATTGTCAGTTTCAGAAGCGGATGTTGCGGACGGGATCACCATCGGCAGCCATACCCTGATGTTTGAGGGGCGGCCTCTGACCGGTGAGCGGCTGACCGGTATATCGGGACTGAAAGTGATGCCTGTGTTCGGAGATTGAACTTCCGGATTTGCTGAGAATGATTATCTTTAATTCTTTTTCATGAAAAACGATACCAGAAATTCGGTAAATTTCTTTTCGCGAAGAAAGTTTTTTGCGCGTGCAGGTTTCGGTGCGGCTGCACTGGCAGCAGCACCGTCCCTGGTCTCATCCTGTTCGTCCGATGGGAAAGTGAAAAAAGGGATCACCAGGTACTTTTCACAGGGTGATGTGGTCCTCTTCCAGGGCGATTCCATTACCGACGCCGGGAGGGACAGGAACCGGCAGCTACCCAACGATGCGTCTTCCATGGGTGCCGGTTACGTCTATCTCATTGCGGCTGAGATCCTGGAGGAACTGGCGGGAATGGAACTGTCCGTCTATAACCGGGGTATCAGCGGTAACAAAGTCTACCAGCTGGCCGAACGGTGGCAGGAGGATTGCCTGGACCTGAAGCCTGATGTGCTGAGTATGCTGATCGGGGTGAATGATTACTGGCATATGCGGCAGGGAAGATATGACGGAACTCCCGAGATTTACGAAAGGGATTACAGGGATCTGCTAGACAGGACAAAGACTGTTATGCCTGGATTAAAGCTAGTCATCTGTGAGCCTTTTTTATTGCCGGACACATCGGCTGTGGATGATTCATGGCTGGAACCCTTTCGTGCATACCAGGAAATTGCATCAAAGCTTGCGGTCGAGTTTGATGCCGCATGGGTCCCCTTCCAGGAGGCTTATAACAATGCACTTGCAGCGGCTCCGGCTACATACTGGACAGGTGACGGGGTGCACCCCTCCCTGGCAGGAAGCCAGCTGATGGCAGAGACCTGGCTGAAGGCGGTATCCTAGCAGGGGGGACATTCCCGAAGTACCCCGCATGAAGAAATACAGATTTGTATATATCATCCCCGTCATTCTGTCCCTGGCGATCACCATCGGACTGGTCAGGCTGGTCCCGGTTCTGTCGACGAAGTACATGATGGAGGTTGTCCGCACGGAACGGTTGACGGAAGATGATTACAGACACTATGTAGACCTGGACGGGGACGGGACCAGCGAGCGCATTTCACTTTATTATAATGCGGCCGGGAACCTGGCTGTTTCGGTTAACGAAACGGACAACAGGTCCATCAACCAGTTCAATCTGCCCGGACGGCTTCTCACACTCGGACCGGCGCTCGATATGCATGATGTCAACTCGGATGGGATCCTGGATATGCTGATCTGTACAGAAAATAATGATTCCCTGTTCCTGACCTTGATTGATGATCTGTATGCACGTCCCACAAGAAAAAAGGAAGTTTTTATTGACCGGTTGAACCGGATGAATGATCATGGGGATTACCAGTTTTTACCCGGGAAATGGAGTGACCTGTCCCGGGATGGAGTGTCAGAATATGTGTTTGCTGTAAGCGGGGGACATGCACTGCAACCCAGGTGCGTCTATGCAGTTGATTTCCGGAGCGCGAAGGTTTTGAGGTCACCGGAAAGCGGAGCAGCCCTGATCGGATTGGGACTGTTCGATCTTGATGGTGACGGTGGTGATGAAATATTGCTGAACACATTCGCCCCAGAGAATTTCAAGACACCCGTTCCTTACAGTGATTCTGTTTCATGGATCATGGTCCTGGATGGATCCCTTCATTTTTACAAACCGCCGATCGAAATGAATCCGGCACCTTCGCGTGTATATCTGGAGCCCTTTGTACTCGATGATTCAAATTACGTGCTTGCCTATTATAAATACCTGGGAAACGAAAATTATCCCTCGGTGCTTTGCATTTATGACGATGCATTAACACCGGTGAGGGAAAGGCAGTTCTTTGAATCCGAAAACAGCCCTTTTATGATCTGGAGCGTTCCGGGCAGGTTGCATATAAACGATATTAAGATATTTAAGGGCAGTCGCGTTTACACGGTGGATTTTGACCTGTATTTTGCCGACTCAATCGACCAGATAATACAATCCGGGAATAGCTATAAAAACTGCCTTGATCTTGATCTTGATGGTGAAGAGGAGGTCATCTGCGTCGGAGGATTCAGGATTGCTGTATTCAATGCGGACTTTGTGGAATCTGCCGGCATCAGTGTCGAGTGGGATACAAGAAGGCCAAAGATCCTGACATCCGTGATCGAAACAAAGGGAATGGATCCGCTTTTATTTGCCCAGATCGGTACGTACACATATACCCTTGATTACTCCAGGAACGGATGGTATCGCTACAGGCTGCTCGTTTACCCGTCCATATTCATGGGGCTTTCCCTGCTGTTCTGCCTGATGGTGGTTCTGCAGCAAAGGATAATCGAACGTAAATATGAAAAGGACAGGCTGATCAGCAGGCTGCAACTGCAGGCCATCAGGAACCAGCTTGATCCGCATTTCACATTCAATGCCCTGAACGCGGTGGGATCTCTTATCTACAAGGAGAAGAAGGAACTTGCCTATGATTATCTGAAAGGACTGACAGACCTGCTCAGGCTGGTCTCCTCAAACCCTTCCGAAGTAACCTGGACCCTGGAAGAAGAGCTGGGATTTATACGCAAATACCTGGAAATTGAGAAACTTCGTTTCAGGGACAAATTCAGCTACCTGATTGATGCGACTGCAGAATGTCAATATCATTGTCAGGTACCTAAGCTGAGTATCCTTACCTTTGTTGAGAATGCAATCAAACATGGTTTAAGGCATAAACAGGGTGCAGGGAGGCTTGAGATCAGGATTACGGGGAATAAAAAGAAACTGATGGTTCAGGTGGAAGATAACGGTATTGGAAGGGCGGCTACGACTGAATATCCCGATGGATCCGCCGGAAATGGACTTGATATGATGAAGCGGTACTTCAAACAGTTCAACCAGGTTACAGGGAGAAAATCCCGGTTCGTTATCAGGGACCTGTATGATGAGCAGCAAATGGCCTGCGGAACCCTTATTGAAATCACTATACAATGATCCCCGAAGAAATATCAGTTTTGATCGTGGACGACGAACCCGAAGCAAGGGATTTGCTGCGCATGTTGCTTGCAGATGTTCCTCATGTAAGGATCGCCGGGGAAGCAGAAGATGCAGATCAGGCATTCCGGCTGGTTGAAGGCACCGATCCCGATCTGATCTTCCTGGATATACAGATGCCCGGCAAGAACGGATTCGAGCTTGTTGGCGAACTCAGGGCCCATGGATACAGGACCGGGTATATTTTCGTTACCGCTTACGACGAATATGCCATCCAGGCTGTCAGGGCATCGGCATTCGACTACCTGCTTAAACCGGTTGATCCGGATGAGCTGAAGCGGGTCATTAACAGGTACCGTCAGATCAGCCGGGACAAAAGAATGGAGGAGATCACCGATGAGCTGCTGGCCCACCTGGGGAAGGGATCGAGATTGAAGCTCAACACCAGGAAAGGTTTTATCTTGATCGATCCCGGGGAAATTGTCTGTTGTCTGGCCGACGGGAATTACACCGAAATTATCCTGGCCAACGGCCGGAAGGAGACAGTATCGAGCAACCTGGGAAAGATTGTGAAGGAGTTGACAGGCAATGGATATTTCCGCATCAGCCGTTCTGCGATCATTAATTTGCAGTATCTTGTCTATGTCGACCATAAAGATGGTTCATGCAAACTCGAGGGTGATTCGGTCATCGACCTGAAGGTCGCCAGGAGCAGGCTGGCGGAGCTGGACAGGATCTTCGGATAAGCGGACCGGAGTTTTCTCAGGGCGGAGATCAAAAACATTAACATGTTCAGAAAACAGCTCATAAAAATACTGATCCATCCATTTTTTATCGGGCTGGTCATTACCGGGATTATCCTGTTTTTTGCATTGCCTGATGTATCCAGATACAAAGTGGATGAGGTTGAAAGAATTGCTACAGAAGGATGGAGGACCATATTCTTCCCGGACCTTGACCAGGACGGGACAAGTGAAGAGATCTTTGTGGATCGTGTTCCGAATATGCTGCAGCTGATGCTGCTGCGTGACAGAAAGCTGATCGAGCAGTATAACCTGCGTTCAAAACCATTATCAATTGGGTTTTTTTATTCGGGGGATTATAACAGTGATGGTTATGAGGAAATCTACCTGCTGACCATGAGGAACGATTCCATCCTGCTGAGCATCATAGATCCGCTCGTTCGGAGAGATTATCTCCTGCATGAGCGGCTGGTCTTCTACAGTGATACCATCCAATTTAAGAACGAGTTTCCCGAAGCACAGATGATCGGGCTATCCGGATTCCCAGAGGGACCGAACAAAAAACTTATCTTTTCGATCTGCAGCGGTTTCGCCCGGCAACCCAGGAATATTTTCAGGTATGACCTGGATGAGGATCAACTGGAAATGTCCCCGCTCAGTGGTGCGAGTGTACACAATCCTTTTTTATTTGACCTGGACGGTGATTCGCTGAATGAACTGCTTTTAGAAACTACGGCCCCCGGGAATTATCAAACCTTTATCCCATACAGCGATCACAGCTCCTGGTTAATGGTCCTGGATGATGACATGGAATTCCTGTTCCCTCCGGTTGAATTTCCGGGATACCCCTCCTATGTCAGGGTATCTCCCTTCATCCTGGACGATTCAGTATTTCTGGCTGTACTGCATCACTATTATGGTACGGATACCATCCAATCTGGACTGTACGTATATAACCATCAGGGCCTTTTAGTTCGGTCCCGGGAGATGGAATTCACGGGATGGGGAACCCTGTTTCTGGTGATCGGCAAGCGTGATGCCAGCCCTGTTGTCTATGTTCTTGATAATGTACACCAGGAAATCAACGTGTTTGATGAGCACCTGAACCTTGTTCGTGTCCGAAAAACGCCTCCGTTAGGTAAGAAAAATAATTTCTTCCATCACGATCTGGACAACGATGGAATCCCGGAAATGATATGGATGGGGGAAAGGATGGGTACATTTGTCGTTTACAGGCAAGGATTCAAAGATCCGCTGTTAGTTGATCTCCAGGAAAACAGTTACCCTTATCAATTCAATGCGTTGCGCAGAGACGGGAAAGATCTTTTTTATGTTCAATTCCAGGATGCCGGCTATATCGCAGCCTATGAAAAGAATCCATTCTATTATCTGAAATACCCTTTCGCACTTGGCAGCTGGCTGGTAGTCTCGCTGGCGGTTTTTCTGATATTCAGGCTCCAGCAGTTCAGGGCCCGCAAACAGTATATGACCCGGAATAAGATCATTGAGTTGCAGATCCTGAGTCTGAAGAACCAGATCGATCCCCATTTCACATTCAATATCCTGAATGCAATCGGATCCCTTTATATCAAGGGGACAGACCGGAGCAAAGCTTATAATATTTTTATCAAGTATTCGGATTTGCTGCGGCAGACGATCAGGAACTCTGATAAGATTTCGGTCTCCCTGGAAGAAGAGGTCAGATTCATTGAAAATTATCTCGAGCTTGAACAGATCCGCTCAGACTATTCTTTTGAGTGCGATCTGAATATCAGCGAGGATGTGGATCTGCGAAAGAAGATCCCGCGGATGCTGGTATTCTCGTTTGTGGAGAATTCCGTTAAACATGGCGTCAGGAGGGTAAAGCAGAATGGGCAACTGTCCATTTCCATATCAGCTGCAGACCATCACTATCAAATCTCAATCAGGGACAACGGTCCAGGATTAAATAACCAGAATGATACAAGGAACGGAACGGGAAAAGGAATGCAGATCATTGATGAAATGATTGCCCTGTTCTTTGAACTGGAAGGCAAAAAGATTTCCTATACCATGAGGGACCTTGCATCTGACAATCAGGAAAGTACCGGGACTGAAACATTCATTGTCATACCAGACGGACCAACAAACCAAAAATAACGCATTATGAGGATTATGATTTCCATTACCCTGCTCTTTGCCCTGATTATTCCGGGGCCTGTTGTTGCCCAGCCTTCGGGCGGACCCTATGGTCCGGTCCTGCAAACCTATGACCTGCCCGATGTGGCCGGCAGGATCTATTTTGTGGCTCCGGATGGAGATGTTGCGGCCAAGGGAGCGGACCCGGAAACTCCCACGAGCCTGGAAACGGCCATGGAACGCGTGGTGACCGGCGATGCCATCGTCATGCGGGGCGGGACATACCGTACCGGAAACCTGTTGCTGAACCAGGGGATCACCATTCAGCCGTACCAGGATGAACAACCTGTACTGAAGGGTACTTTCATTGCCACGGAGTGGGAAAACCTCAGGAATGGCCTGTGGAGAACACCCTGGGAACATCTTTTCCCTTCCAGGCCCGCGGACTGGTGGAGGCGCGAGCAGAATGCGAGACTGACCCCGTTTCACCGGTTCAACAATGACATGGTATTTGTGGATGGGTGGTTTTTGCAGTCCGCAGGCTGGGAAGGCGAAGTGGATGAAAGCACTTATTACATCGACTATGACGAAGGCATGGTGTATATCGGTATCGATCCTTCCGACCGGCTGGTGGAGATCACCGCTTTCGATGCGGCACTGATCAGGACCACCGGCGAATGCCACGGAAAAAAATCGGATGGGAAAGGACCGGTCATCCGGGGGGTCACCTTTACCCAGTATGCCTACCGGGCCCTGGATATTGAGGGGAGATCACCGGCAGGTCCCGCTGACGAGTCAACATTCGGTAAGGATGTGGTGGGAACGCTTCTGGAACATTGTAGCATCACGTTCTGCTCCAGGGTGGCTGGCTATCTGAAAGGAGACCACATGACCATCAGGCATTGCCGGGTGAGCGATACCAGCACGGAGGGACTGTATATACAGAATTCCAGTGACGTGCTGCTGGAAAAAAATATCTTCAGCAGGAACAACATTGAGCAGATCACAGGCTACTATCCCGCCGCGGTGAAGATCTTCAACCAGACACACAGGGTCACCTGCAGGGATAACCTGGTCTGCGACCTTCCCTTTTCCAACGGGATATGGTACGATGTGGGGAATGTGGATGGCAGATTCATCAATAACTGGGTTGAGAACGTGGGGGATCCCTGGGGTGAGATCCATTACCGCGGACTGTTCCCCAGTCAGAACGGCTTCTTTTTCGAGATCTCAAAAGGGGCTGTTTGCGCAGGGAATGTATTTGTCAATTGCGACAACGGTATCCTGGTCCTGAACAGCTCGGGGGTGGAGATGTACCAGAATACATTCGTGAACAGCAGTGTAGCCATCGGCCGGGATACACGCAGTGCGGAGGGTGACCATTTCGGCTGGCACCCCAGCACCGGTCCGGGTGTGGAAGAACGCCACAGTCATGTCTTTGTGAACAACCTTCTCACCGCGGACGTGAACTTCATAAGGCCCCTGCTTTTTGTCTGGCAGCCCGCTTCCCTCTGCGAAAGGGTCCCGGATGCACCCCTGAAGGAGATTGACCATAACGTATATGTGCGGGAATCGGATGATACCATGATCCCGCTGATCATCTGGAGCCCGGCAGCGAACGAATCCTGCCAGGTACTTCTGGATACACCGGGGGAACTGCATGGCATGTATTCGTCATTTTCCTCCGGGAGCTGGATTTTCAGCGGTTATCAGGGTCCCCTTTTTAAAAGTTACCGGCTGGGAAGGTACGAGCTCCTGAAGGAGTTTCCCGGATCGGGAGCAGCCAAGCATCTTCCCGAAAGGATCGCGGAAATTCTCGGATATGGGGACGGGGTCGAACCTTTTATCGGGGCTTACCCGCCGCAGTAAGGTTCGTCAGGTAATCAAACGGAACAGTGGTTTGCGGAGTCCGGCAGGTTGGTTTACTGGCCCGCCGATTCGAAAATGCTGCCAGGAAATTGAAGTACCGGCGATTTTATTTCATTCGAACTGCATTGCGCGAGCGCATTGGCTGCGTTGAGCTCGCAGGCTCGGTTCCCCGCAGCTTGCTTCGAGGAGAATCAATTGCGTTTCCCCGTGTCCGGCTCCTGGAATCTCAAAGGAAAGGGATATAAAATATCCGTCTATTATACATATTTGGTGCTTTATCTGCTAAAAAATATCTCCCCACAGACATTTTTTATCCAAAACAACATCAAAACAGTTAATGAGCGGATAAAAACTGTCTATTCTTGAAAAGTTCCCCATTTTTACTCAACAATACATGCTAAAAATTGTTATATACATCACCCTGAACCGGATATTCCCCAAATAATTACTGATCATTTTCTGAAAACTTGCCATATGATGTACGGAAGAGGAATGCATCATTGGTATCATCTAAAAAAAGAGGAGTTTGAAAATGAAGAAGTATTTAATTGAAGTCCCACACGATGAGGACGTCATTTCCTGTGTTCAGGCTGTCCGGATTTTCCTGACCTCCGGATCACATTTTCTTGCCAATGCAGATTGGGGATGCAAGGATGGGGATCATAAGGCCTGGCTGGTGGTTGAGGTCAACGGCAAGGAGGAAGCGAGGCGAATCCTTCCGCCCGCATACAGGGCAAACGCAAAGATCGTCGAACTCAACAAATTCACCATGGATGAGATGGATGAGGAGATGCGGGTTTACCACCGGAGGACATAAGGCAGGTTTTCAGCGGGTACGGCCAATTCAAAAAGCCTCCGGCATTCTCCCTTACAGGGATTACTCGCCGCTGGGCGGCTATTCACCCTTACAGGGATTACTCGCCGCTGGGCGGCTCGTGATCCGCGGGGGGAGGCCTGCCAACCAGTTCAAATCCAATTTCTCACAAGTTCGAAATTGTTTTTTTATTTTCCGGGACCCTCATTCGGGCAAGCCCGATTCGGTTTCCGGAAAACAAAAAATCCGACTTCCGTCGGATTTGAACTGGTTGGCGGAGGAAGAGGGATTCGAACCCCCGGTCCGCGTAAGCGGACAACGGTTTTCAAGACCGCCGCATTCGACCACTCTGCCATTCCTCCGGGCGCAAAATTAACAAAATTCCGGGATCGGTAAATTCAATTCCTGAATTTTGAAGGAATTGAGGTATGGTAAAGGATGCAGAGGATCCGGAGAAAAATATGTTTTGAGACAGAAAACTGCGTCTTTACTTATAAAAATGCTGTATTTATCAACATTTCAGCGATTTTTTTATGCTCACATTTGTGCAGGTGGAAGAAAAATCTATATTTGTATAGAATTTGGCGTAATCGAGAAGAATTTACTAACCCTTAAAATTCATTATTATGAACAAAGCACAATTAATAGATGCTATTGCTGCTGAGGCAAACCTTACTAAGGCAGATGCTAAGAGAGCTCTTGACGCTTTTATTGCTGCAACCACCAAAGCACTGAAAAAAGGTAACCGTGTTGCACTGGTAGGTTTTGGATCGTTCTCAGTATCTGAAAGAGGTGCAAGGACAGGAAGGAACCCGCAGACTGGAGCTGAAATCAGAATTGCTGCGAAGAAGGTTGTAAAGTTCAAACCAGGAAGTGAGTTAGGAGACGCTGTTAAGTAAAGAAGATATTTGAACTGCAGGAAGAGGGAGCCCGTGCTCCCTTTTTTTATGATTCCTGATCGCTGTATATGGATCGGTATCAAACAGATCTGGTAAGACATCTTTCGCAGTTTCTCACAGAAACCAGGTGGCAGCTGTTTCAGGAAATCCTTGCCCGGCGCACCAGATATATCACAGTCGGACTGGAGGACATCTATCAGCCGCAGAATGCCAGTGCGGTCCTCAGAACGTGTGACTGCACAGGGATCCAGGATATTCATATCATCGAGAACACAAATCACTATTCCATCAATCCGGATGTGACGCTGGGATCGGAAAAGTGGATCACCCTCCATTATCATAACCAGCAGAAGGAGAATACCACGAAGGCCATCGGGGAACTTAAGAAAAGAGGTTACAGGATTGTGGCCACATCTCCCCGCATTGAAGGGTCCACGCCTGAATCCTTTGACCTGGAGAAGGGAAGGGCGGCCTTTCTGTTTGGAGCGGAACTGAACGGACTATCGGAAAGGGCGCTTGAACTCGCTGATGAGTATATCAGGATCCCCATGGCCGGATTCACCGGGAGCTACAATATATCAGTCTCGGCGGCGATCATCCTGTATCACATAAGAAAGCAACTGGAAGCCTCTTCAATCGACTGGAGAATAGGGGAGGAGGAGGGGACAGGTATCCTGCTGCAATGGCTGCGCAGAAGTATTCGCAGAGTTGGATTGATCGAGAAGGAATTCAAAAAGAATTATCAGGCCAATTTTTAGGTTTCCAACTGTTCGTGGTAATTATTTATTCAGTATCTTTGATAAACAGTTGTTTAATGTAGATCAGTAATTGACCCATGTGGATTAAAAGGAATAGCAGATGAATTGTATGATCTTGGATGATGATACCCTTTCCAGAAGGATTATCGAGGAATTCATCCAGAAAACGGACGGACTGAAGCTGATAGCCTCGAGCGGAGATCCTGTGGAGGGGATCAATATCCTGAAGAAACACGATGAGATCCATCTGATTTTTCTTGATATTGAGATGCCGGAGATGTCAGGTATCGACTTTCTCAATACCCTGAAAAACCCTCCCCAGATCATCATTGTCTCTTCCAAGGGAAAATATGCGGTGGATTCCTACGAATACGATGTCACCGATTATCTGCTGAAACCGGTTGAATACGGACGTTTCTACAGGGCGGTCGCCAAGGCTTTTAAACGATTCGATCTGATGACCGCAGAGCAGATCGGAAAAAACGAGATCTTCATCAAGAAAAATGCTACCCTTGTTAAACTCAAGTACGATGATATCCTGTGGGTGGAAGCCCTGGAGAATTATGTGATCTTCAATACTTATACCGACAAGTACACAATTCATTTTACCATGAAGGCCATTGAGCAGAAACTTCCTGCCAGAAAATTCACCCGGGTACACCGCTCCTTCATTGTGAATACAAGCTGCATCAATGTGATTGAAGATAATTCCGTGATTATCAAGGTTGAAGATGGCCATAAGTCCATTCCGATCGGTAAGTCTTACAAGGATAAACTGATGCAGGACATCAACCTGATCATCAAATAAAGGATGGTTTCCAACCGTCAGCTGTTCCTTCGTTATCTTGCTCAGACTTCCGAAAGTTCACTTCAATTCGAGATCCAGAAGGCAGAAGGTATCTACTTTTATGATACCTCCGGTAATTCCTATATCGACCTGGTATCTGGTGTATCCGTATCCAACCTCGGACACGCACATCCTGCCATCATTGAAGCGATCAGAGAGCAAGCGGGACGTTATCTGCACACCATGGTCTACGGAGAATTTGTTCAGTCGCCCCAGGTTCAGTATGCCCGCTGGATCACCGAACACCTCCCGGGATCGCTGGATAATGTCTATTTTGTGAATTCGGGAAGTGAGGCCATTGAGGGAGCGATGAAGCTGGCCAAAAGATACAGCGGACGTGCGGAATTCAGGGCTTTTCACCTCGCCTATCACGGAAGCACCCACGGTGCCACAAGCATTCTCGGGGACGAGAATGCCAGATCCGGTTTCATGCCGCTGTTACCCGGTATCAAACACCTGAAATTTAATTGTGTTGAGGACCTGGCATTGATTGACAGCCGGACCGCAGCCGTTATTGCTGAGCCGATCCAGGCCGAGGCGGGGATTATAGAACCGGATGGGGATTTTCTGCAAAAACTCAGGAAGAGGTGCGATGATACCGGGGCGCTTCTGATCCTGGATGAGATCCAGACGGGTATGGGACGGACGGGCAAACTGTTTGCCTTTGAGCATTATGGTGTTGTACCGGATATTCTGTGCCTGGCAAAAAGTTTCGGGGGAGGGATGCCCCTGGGGGCATTCATTTCTTCCAGGGAGATCATGCGCATGCTTACCTTTGATCCCCCGCTGGGGCATATCACCACATTCGGGGGCCACCCGGTCAGCTGTGCGGCCGGACTGGCAGCTCAGCGGGTGGTGGAAGAAAACGGGCTGGTCATCCATGCGGTAAGGATGGGGGAGCGGTACCGCAATAAACTTAAACATCCTTCCATCCGGAGCATCAGGGGCAAAGGTCTGTTCCTCGGGGTGGTGCTGAATGAGGGATTGGATGTGGGGAAATTCATCTCACTGGCCTTTCGCAACGGCCTGGTAATCGACAGGTTCCTCTTCTCCGGCGACACGTTCAGGATCGCGCCCCCCCTGATCATCAGCGAAAACGAGGTGGACGAATCGGCCGGCCGAATTATGGATACACTGGATCAGTTGATGAAATAAGAAAGCAGATGAATATCCGTTCCTATATTGTCATGTTGCGGAATATCTCAATCATATTGCTCTTCCTTTGTTGCTCACCGGTATGGGGACAAAATGACGGGTACCTGGAGCTGGCAAAAGCAGAGGAGCAGTTGCATCTGCTTTTTAACCGGCTGTATTCCGACACGCTCCCTGACCGGGAAACGCTTCTGGAACAGATCCAGGAGCTCATGCCTTCCGCACTTTCATCAGAAGGTTCGATGGAGTACCCCTGGAACAGGCTGAACAGGATCGGAGTGGTTACCTCGGATGATAAACAGATCAGGATTTTTACCTGGCATGTGGCGGACGATCCGGATCATTACAGGTACTTCGGTTATATCCAGGTCGCCCGGAGAAGAGACAGGGTGGAGGTCTATGAACTGGAGGACAATCTGAATGGACCAAAGACCGGACAGAATATCAGTCAATCTCCGGAGAACTGGCATGGCAAACTTTACTACCAGATTGTTACCCACACACACCAGAGAAACACCTTCTATACACTGCTGGGTATGGATTTCAATAATTCCATGTCAACCATCAAAACCATCGAGGTAATGGAAATCAGGCGCAACCGCCCCAGGTTTGCTGAGGATATTTTTTTTAACGGAATCGAGCAGGTGAACCGCATGGTCTTTGAGTATTCCTCGCAGGTTTCCATTTCGGTACGATATGACCGGCAGCTGAAAATGATCACCTTTGACCATCTGGTTCCATTTCACCCTGTTTACGCTGGCGATCACAAATTTTACGGTCCGGACGGCTCCTTTGACGGACTCGAATTTGTTGAGGGTACATGGATCTTCCGGGGCGATGTGGATGCACGCAACTGAAACTGACTTATTGTCAGTCTGACCTGATTGGCATATCATTTGTCACCTCCCTGAACGGATATGTAGAACTAAATTCTTGAAAGATGCAGAAAGGTAAAATAAATGTTGCCACAGAGAACATTTTCCCGATCATTAAAAAATTCCTGTATTCGGACCACGAGATCTTTCTCCGGGAGCTGATTTCTAATGCGGTGGATGCAACCCAGAAACTGAAGACACTCGCTTCGGTGGGGGAATTCAAGGGAGAACTGGGGGATCTGACCATCCGGGTGGATCTGGATAAAAAGAAGAAGACACTGACCGTATCCGATGCCGGGGTGGGAATGTCCGGAGAGGAAGTGGAGAAATATATCAATGAAATCGCTTTCTCCAGTGCTGAGGATTTTCTGGAAAAATACAAGAAGGATAGTCAGGCCATCATCGGTCATTTCGGTCTCGGTTTCTATTCCTCCTTCATGGTGTCGCGCAGGGTGGAGATAAAGACCCGTTCGTGGCAGGAGGGTGCGAAAGGTGTGGCCTGGAGCTGTGAGGGAAGTCCCGAATTTACACTGGAAGAGATCGAGCGGGAAAAGCGGGGTACCGATGTCATCCTGCATATCGATTCGGAAAACAAGGAGTTTTTGGAGGAAGACCGGATCAGGGAGTTGCTGGAGAAGTACTGTCGTTTTCTACCCATAGAGATCGCCTTTGGAAAGGAAAAGGAATGGAAGGACGGCAAAGAAGTGGAAACCGGTAAGGACAGGATCATCAATGACACAAAACCGCTTTGGACCCTTCCGCCGGCGGAAGTGAAGGATGAGGATTATAATCAGTTCTACCGCAAACTTTATCCCATTTCCGAGGAACCCCTGTTCAACATTCACCTCAATGTGGATTATCCCTTCACGCTCACGGGGATCCTGTATTTCCCAAGGATCAAGAATAACATTGAAATACAGAAAAACAAGATCCAGCTTTACAGCAACCAGGTGTATGTGACCGACTCGGTGGAGGGGATCGTTCCGGAGTTCCTTACCCTGCTGCATGGTGTGCTGGACTCTCCGGATATTCCGCTGAATGTATCAAGGAGCTATTTGCAGAGTGATTCCAACGTGAAAAAGATATCTTCCCATATAACCAAGAAAGTGGCCGACAGGCTGGAGGAGATCTTCAAGAATGACCGGGAACAGTTCGAAAAGAAGTGGGACGATCTGAAATTGTTCATCGAATACGGAATGATGACCGAGGAGAAATTCCACGAACGTGCTGTGAAATTTGCCCTTCTGAAGAACGTGGACGAAAAATACTTTACGTTGGAGGAATATGAAAATCTCATCAAAAAAGAACAAACCGACAAGCACAAGATGCTCGTATACCTTTACGCGACTGACAAGAAAGAACAATACAGTTATATTGAATCAGCAAAGAACAAGGGGTATGATGTGCTGCTGATGGATGGCCAGCTGGATACCCATTTTCTGAACCACATGGAATCCAAACTGAAGGATTCCAGGTTTGCCAGGGTCGATTCCGATATCATCGACAAGCTCATTCCCAAAGAAGAAGAAAAAGAATCCAGCCTGACCGCCGAGCAGAAGGCGGACCTTACACCTGTGTTTCAGGCCCATCTTCCATCCGAGGAGCATTACTACGTGAGCTACGAGTCGCTTAACGAGTCTGATTACCCGGTGATGATCACCCAGAGCGAATTCATGCGCAGGATGAAGGATATGCAGGAATTAAGCGGTGCGGCCTCGATGTATGGAAATATGCCCGATTCCTACAACCTGGTGGTCAACTCCAATCATCCGCTGGTAAGCAGGATCGTAGAGCAGACCGAGAAGAAACTGGGCAAGAAGTTGGAAGAGCTGCGGGCAGCAAAGATGAGTCTGTCCGAGGAAAAGCAGCTGCTTGAGAAGGCCAGGGAGGGCAAGAAAGATGAGGAGATTCCCCAGAGTGAAAAGGATCAGATGGAGGATGTGAACAAGAAGCTCGATGAGGTGGAGACCAAACGTGTGGAGATCCTGAAGAAGCACGGGAAAAGCCAGAAGGTGGTGAAACAACTGATCGACCTGGCGCTGCTGGCAAACAACCGGTTGAAAGGAGAGGATCTGGCTGCTTTTGTAAAAAGAAGTGTGGAACTGATCAAATAAGCGTTCGCCTTTTCAGGGAGTCCCCTGAGGATCCTATAAAAATAACGTCCTCACCTCCTGTTTCAGATGGGCGATTGCCACCTGGGATGGGGGGTTTTTTAATTCGGCCAGCCGTTCCAGGATCATTTTCCCGAGCGTGGGGCCACTGGCATCAGGTTTCACCTCCGAGGAGGCGTCGTTGATCAGGTTCGTGATCTGGTTCCGGGCCATCTTGACCTTCTCCCAGGCTTCATCGCTGACATAGGTCTGCTGGGCCAGGTTATGTTCGTATTCGGATTTGATGTGATTGAGCAGTTCAGCGTGAAGCTGCCTGGCGGTGTAATCCGGGCGACTGACACGCATCACCAGGGATTCCGGCGAGATGCGTTCCAGGAGAAGGATAATGCGTTCATAAGCCTGCAACCTGACGGGTAGTATCTCATCCTTGATATGCATGTTGAACTCTTTCCTCCGCCTGTTTTCTTCATTCCGTGACCAGGTCCTGAGCATGACCCACACAGTCAGAAAGACAACCAGGGCGGGGACTGTATACTTAAGGATTTCAATCAGATGATCCATGTGAATCTTTTTTTGAAACTTGCTCCTTACAATATTAACCAAATTATCATGAAAAGCGTATTTTTATCTGCTGAAATGGTTTTATCCTCATTTAAAAAAAATTGACTTATGGAGAAACTTTCAGCAAGAATCAATTCACTGGCACCTTCCGCTACCATTGCCATGAATCAGAAGGGCCGTGAGATGAAGGAAAAAGGTGTGGATGTGATCAACCTGAGTGTGGGGGAACCCGATTTCAAAACACCGGAACACATCCGCGAGGCCGCGAAAATTGCCATTGACGGCGACTGGCACCATTATTCACCCATTGCCGGATATTCCGACCTGCTGAAAGCCATATCAGATAAGTTCAAACGGGAGAATAACCTGGATTTTACGACAGCGCAGATCATCGTGAGCGTTGGTGCCAAGCACTCCCTGGCCAATGCAATGATGTGCCTGATCGATCCGGGAGACGAGGTAATCGTTCCGGCCCCTTACTGGGTAAGCTATGTGGAACAGGTAAAAATTGCCGGGGGTAAGAATGTGATCCTGGATTCCTCTGTTGAGGATGATTTCAAGATCACTCCGGGGCAGCTTGAAGCAGCCATTACTCCCGGAACCAGGGCGCTTTTACTTTGTTCACCGTCGAACCCTACGGGCAGTGTGTATACGAGGGAAGAGCTGAAAGAACTTGCGGAGGTGCTTGCCAGGCATCCGCAGGTTTTCGTGCTGGCGGATGAGATCTACGAGCATATCAATTTTACGGGAGGTCATGAATCCATTGCCCAATTCCGGGAGATCCGCGACCGCGTGGTGGTGATCAACGGGGTTTCCAAGGCATATGCCATGACCGGCTGGAGGATCGGTTACCTGGCAGGACCCGAATGGCTGGCAAAAGCCTGCAACAAGTTGCAGGGACAGATGACTTCGGGGGCAACTTCCATTGCCCAACGGGCGGCACTGGCAGCACTGAACGGGGATCAATCCTGTGTGGCGGAGATGCGGGAGGCATTTCTTCGGAGGCGTGACCTGATCCTGGGGCATCTGAAGGAAATTGACGGAGTAAAATGCAGCACACCGGGAGGGGCATTCTATGTTTTCCCTGATTTCAGCGCTTACTTCGGCAGGTCCTATCAGGGAAAGAAAATCGAGAACAGCATGGACCTGTGCCTGTACCTTCTTGAAAAGGGTCATATTGCCACCGTACCCGGTGCCGCATTCGGAGCCGAAGGATGTGTCAGGATCTCCTATGCAAATTCGGATGAGAACCTGGAAAAAGCAATGCAGCGGCTGAAAGATGCACTGGTTGCACTCACTTAAATGTTTCGCATGATATATTGGCTGTAATCCTTCAGCTGTCTTTTATACGGAATGCTGAAGTGGGGTGAATCAATGAGAAAATCGGCGGTGGCCCGGTTGCAGGCTGTCGGTACATTATAGAGCACGGAAATCCTCAGCAGCGCTTTTACATCCACATCATGGGGCTGGGGTTGCATGGGATCCCAGAAGAAAATCAGGATGTCAATCTTGTTGGTGGCTGCAAGCGCCCCCAGTTGCTGGTCACCCCCCAGCGGTCCCGATTTCAGCTTCTTCAGAGAAAGCGGCTTGCGATCGCAGCCGGCAAGGGTCTTTTCCACCATTTTCCCGGTGGTTCCGGTACAGATCAGGTGATGGGATGCGATCTTTTCAGCGTTGTATTTCACCCATTCGGTCAGATCGGCTTTCCTGTTATCGTGAGCGACCAGGGCAACCCGTTTTACTGTTTCCATGATGTAAGGTTTTGAGAAAGGGAACTCCCCTAAACGATTTCTGTTAACTTTGTAAGATAAGCATTATTTGTCTGAAGCGATGTTTGAAAGAAGGCTTACCAAGCGATCGGGCAAAGTGATGAGGATCTCATTGCTGATTGTATTCCTGGGCATCTTCGTGATGGCTCTGGTGGTTTATCACCTGTACAGCAGGGTATTTGTATCCAATGTTTCTCTTGAAAACGGCCAGTCCATTTTTTATATCCCCACGGGAGCCGGATTTGAAGAGGTGGTCGACGGGCTGGAGGAAGCGGGCATCATCATCAGCAGACGTTCCTTTGTCTGGGTGGCAGAGAAAAAGGGGTATGACAGGCAGGTCAGACCGGGAAGATACAAGTTCAGGGACGGTATGAGCAACAACCATATTGTGAACATGCTCCGTTCGGGGAATCAGGATCCGGTCATGGTGGTATTCAACAACATACGTAACCTGTATGAACTCGCCGGCAGGGTTTCCGGGTACCTGGAAGGTGATTCGGTCGAATTCGCCACATACCTGTCCGCCGTCGAAACGGCCGGCAGGTACGGCTTTGACCAGGCCACCTTTCCATCCATGTTCATTCCGAATACATATGAATTCTACTGGACCACATCGCCCGGAGAGTTTACGGAACGCATGCATGCGGAGTATGAAGCATTCTGGAAAGGGGAGCGGGACCGCAAGGCAAAAAACATGGATATGACCAGGGTGGAGGTGACCACGCTGGCCTCTATTGTGGATGAGGAAACCCTGCATGATGATGAGAACAGCCGGATTGCAGGGGTCTATCTCAACCGGCTGGAAAATGGAATCCCACTCCAGGCCGATCCAACGCTGAAGTTTGCATTGAATGACTTCACAAGACAACGGATCCTGAATACGGACAAGGTTATCGATTCACCTTACAATACCTACAAATACAAGGGCCTTCCCCCGGGTCCCATCTCAATTCCGTCCATTTCAGCCATTGACGGGGTGTTGAACCATGAAAAACACAATTATCTCTTTTTCTGTGCGAAGGCCGATTTCAGCGGGTATCATGCCTTTTCGCGAACGCTTTCCCAGCATAACCAGCATGCCAGGGAGTACCAGCGTGCGCTCAACAGAAACAGGATATATAGGTAGGATCTACACCACCCTCACTTCCCTTTCCAGTTCGATGCCGAATCGTTTATTCACATCTGCCCGGATCATTTCGGTGAAATCAAGGATCTCCTGCCCTGTGGCCCGGCCATAGTTGACCACCACCAGGGGCTGGTGGGGCCAGGTTCCCACATGACCGATCCGCTTTCCTTTCCAGCCTGCTTTTTCGATAAGCCAGGCTGCAGGGATCTTGACCTGGTTATCATGGACCGGATATGACGGTGCGTCCGGGAATTCTGTACGGATGCAGTTGAAGATGGCCTTTTCCACCATCGGATTCTTGAAGAAACTGCCTGCATTCCCGAATTCAGCAGGGTCAGGCAGTTTCCTTTTCCGGATGGAAATGATCAATTGTCTCAGATCTGCCGGTGTCTGTCCCCCACCGGCGGTAAATTCGTTTCTCACATTCCCGTAATCCAGATTCAGCAGTGGCTGGGTGTGAAGACGGAAGGTGACCCGTGTCACGATGTACCTGCCTGCGGGTCCGGTTTTAAAGACACTGGTGCGGTACCCGAACCGGCAATCCTCGCCGTTCATCCTGACCACCTCCTTTCTTTCGGGATCATAGGCATCCAGCCAGGCAAACCGGTCGCTGATCTCCACCCCGTAAGCACCGATGTTCTGAATGGGGGCCGATCCCACCGAACCGGGGATCAGTGACAGGTTCTCAAGTCCGTACCAACCCTTTTCTGTCGCATATGCCACCCACCTGTCCCAGTTCTCTCCCGCACCCACGCTTACCCATACCTGACTGTCCTGCTCTTTGACCTTTTCGATTCCCGCAAAGGCCGGGTGAACCACGAGTCCTTCGATATCTCTCCGGAAAAGGATGTTGCTTCCTTTACCGAGGATCAGTACAGGGAGATTTTCCCGGTTGTATTCATTGAGAACGGAGATGAGCTCTTTCAGGTTTTCAGGACGGGCAAAGCATTCCGCATGGCTTTCCACACCGAAGGTATTAAGCTTCTTTAGGGGATAATGACGGTGTAATTCAGGCATGCCGGAAGTGAATCGGATATTTTTATAAAAATAGATAAATGGCCTGAAATCCTGCAGGATCATGGATATTTTCTATCTTTAGTTGTTTGGTACATCCCCGTTCATATGATCATCCCTCCCTTGAAAAAAGTCTATATTTCGGTGATTAACGACCTGGTGACCGATCAGCGGATCCACCGCGTGGCGGCGCTGCTGCAATCCGAGGGAATGGATGTAACCTGCATCGGACGCCGTCTGAAGGATAGTCCGGAACCGGAAGGGATCAGCTTCCGGTACAGGCGTTACAGGATGGTATTCAGCAAGGGGCCCATCTTTTATGCCTGCTTCAATATCCGCCTTTTTTTTACTTTGCTGGTGGCTGCGAGACCATCCCTTTTTGTTGCCAATGATCTGGATACGCTCCCGGCAGGTTTCCTGGCCAGCCGGATTCGGAAAGTTCCATTGATCTATGACAGCCATGAGCTCTTTACCCAGGTCCCCGAGCTGATCAGCCGGCCGGTGGTCCGGGGGATATGGACCAGGATTGAAAAGCTGATCGTCCCCCGGCTGGATCATGCTGTTACAGTAAGCGACTCCATCGCCGAGTTTTACCGGCAGCTTTACGGCACCAGATTCAGGGTGGTGAGGAACCTGCCATTCAGGCGGGAACCGCATCCCGATCCGGAGATGAAGAGTGCATACGGGGGCAAAAAGATCCTGATCTACCAGGGTGCTTTGAATGTGGGGAGGGGACTGGAACTGATGATCGAAACCATCCGGTACCTGGAGGATTTTGTTTTCTTGGTTGTGGGAACCGGGGACATCGAAAAGGAACTCAGGGAGGCAGTCAGGGAAAAGGAATTCGGGGAAAGGGTGTATTTCAGGGGAAGGCTCTCTCCCGAAGCCCTGTTTCCCATTACCTGCGGGGCGGATGTGGGGATTTCGCTCGAAGAGGACCTGGGACTGAATTACCGCTATGCGCTGCCCAACAAGGTGTTTGACTATATCCAGGCCAGGGTGCCTGTTCTTTGTTCCGACCTCCCGGAAATGGCCCGGATCGTGGATGTTTACGGGGTGGGCGTGGCCACCGGTGAGCGGGACCCGCAGAAGCTGGCAGAGATTGTCAGGCATATGTGTTCCGATCACGGAAAGAGATCCCGGAAGAAAGCGCTGGACAGGGCAGCCGGTGAATTGTGCTGGGAAAACGAATCAAGGATCTATCTTCAGCTTCTGGAGGACTGTGGTGTGATCTAAGCTGCCCCAAAACAAAAACTCCATCCTGACGTTTTACCTCTGTGCATCCTTAATAAATGATGACCGTATGATAAGATCCCGCTTGGCACCCGCACTGTTCATGATTATTCTCGGAATCCCCGGAGCATTATCCGCCCAGGTACATTTTTCAGAAGTGACCGGATCGGAAGAGATGGAAAAAATGCGTCAGGAGGCTTCAGCCCGGCAGTTACTGCTTTTCGTGGATGTGTATGCCGACTGGTGTGCTCCATGCAAGGTCATGGATGAACAGGTATATACAGATCCGGAGGTGGCCACTTATATGAATGATCAATTCATCAGCATCCGGCTGGATGGAGAGAGTGAATACGGGAAACAATATGCTTCCGATCACGAACTGCAGGGATATCCCAGTATGTTTATCTTCAGCCCGGACGGAGAACTGATCAGCCGGATCATCGGATATACGGAGGCGGACAAACTGCTTGTTTCCCTGAAAAACACGATTGACAATTATTCCGTGGTTCAGCAGTACCAACCGAAATATGAATCAGGCAGGTTGAAAGGAAGGCAATTCGCACATTATATCATTGCAACAAGGAAAATGGGAAACCAGGAACAGGCGGAGAAGCTCGCTTCGGAATACATGCAAAAAATGAAAGATAAAAAGCTCTCCGGTCATGATATCCGGGTGATCGCATTTTATCTCACGACGGACGATCCCAGGTGGCCGCTGTTCTCAAAAAATACCGAGAGGTTGAGGGAAGAGCTTGGTGATGACTATATGCTGGCCATCGAAAAAACCTATAACAACACCCTGGTGAAGGCAGTGGAAGAGGGAAATATCGGGCTGATCAGCAGCCTTTCCAATGAACTGCCTCCCATGGTCAGGGGGGATGAGACCAGCTCCTGGGATCTGCGCACATTGCCCTATCTGCAGTATTATTATTATACCGGCCAGATCGAAGAGCTTATGCGATATGTGGATGATCGCTTTGATGCGGATAAAAAGGATGATCACAGGTGGCTTTACGGAGCCGCGGCACAGATCATCGATATGGACCAGCAGTACCAGACTGTAGCACTGATGGAAAAAGCAGCGGAATGGTTCGCGGCGTGTATTGCACTTGAAGAGCATTTCGATTACTACTTCTACCTGGGAATGACCTGCTTCTTCCTGGAGAAGGAGAAGGAATCCAAAACCGCATTTAAAAACGCAGAATCCCTGGTGACGAACAAAGAGCAGCAGGAGCTGATCGATCAGGTACTGGGATTCGCAAACAGTCAGTAAGACCTTTTTGCGAATATGAACCGGATGGATTACATTTGGTCTCTTCCAACCAAATACGGAATTAGATGATCAGAGCTGTCATTCCCCTGTACCTGATGCTTATTCTTCTCTGTTCCTGCTCCGGACCTTCCGGTGATCTTGATGAAGCCGGACTGAAAGGTAAAGTGAAGTCCATCACGGAGCACCAGTACGACGCCAGGCATGAAGCGGGCAGCTGGGTGCCCGGAGATCCCAGTTTCTACGGACATCGCATCATTCATTATGACAAAGATGGCGTTTACACCAAAAGCATTGCCCTGAGTGCATTCAACGATACCACAGGCTATACCACCTGCAGGCGGGAAGGTGGAGAACTGGTGGAAGAGAAGTATGTTTCCACCGTGGAAGACCGGACGACCAGGTCATTGATGGAGAGGGTATCCGACGAGCAGGTGAATTTCGAAGTATGGGAAGGTGACAGGCTCTATTATGAAGGGGCCAATTATTTTGATGCCCGGGGAAGGATATCCCGCCAGATAAGGGTGGTGAATGACCTGGAAGTGACCAACCACTATGTGTATGAAAAAGATCTCCTGGTGGAAAATTACCAGTTGGACCATACAGGCCAGCGGACACTCACCCAGCTTTACGAATATGTAGAATTCGACGGGAAGGGGAATTGGACCAGAAAGCTGGTTTACGTGGGAACCGAGAAGATTGTTCCCGACCTGGTGGTGACCAGGGAGATCGAATATTACCGGTAAATCCTTTCTTTACAGTCCGAGCAGGAACTGGTCGGCTGATGTTGACCCGAAGACCATCGAGGCAGGTTCCTCAATGAACTCCTTGACGGTCCTGAGAAATCCAACTGAATCGCGGCCATCAATAACCCTGTGGTCATAGCTGAGGGCCAGGTACATCATGGGACGGATCTCCACCGTTCCCCGGATTGCCACGGGGCGCTCCATGATATTGTGCATACCCAGGATCCCCGACTGGGGCGGATTAAGAATCGGCGTGGAAAGCATGGATCCGTAAATTCCCCCGTTGGAGATCGTAAAGGTACCCCCCGACATTTCATCGATACCCAGCCTGGCCTTCCGTGCCCTGGTTGCCAGGTCCGCGATTTGTTTCTCCAGTTCGGCGAGCCCCAGGGATTCGGCATTCCTGATCACGGGAACCATCAATCCTTTCTCGGACTGTACGGCAATCCCGATATCGCAGTAACGGGGAATAACCAGTTCCTCCCCATCCAGGTAAGAATTAACGGAAGGATACAGACGAAGGGCTTCCGTCACCGCTTTCGTGAAAAAGGACATGAAACCAAGCTTGATGCCGTGCTTTTCCATAAACTGCTCCTGGTATTTTTTCCGGATGGCGATCACCGCACTCATATCGGCTTCATTAAAGGTAGTGAGCATGGCCGTTTCATTCTTCACGGTCACCAATCTCTCGCTGATCTTTCTTCGGAGCTGACTGATCTTTTTACGGTCCGCTTCCCTGGATTTTTCCACATGCTGTGCCATCCCTTTGAGTTCTCCGCGATGTGCCAGGACCTGCTTTACATCCCCCGCAGATATTTTCCTGAGGCCGTTGATGATATCCTCCACAGAAAGGGACTCTTTCTCCATCATTTCCCTTGCCACGGGTGTGGCTTTAACTTTTGAAGTGTCTGGAGCAGTGGGTTTATCCCCGGCCGAATCGGGAACCTCTTCCCGTTTCGCGGCCGAATCGGGAACTTCAGTTTCCTCTTCGGGAGTCTGATGCCTGCCGGGCTCTTTCACATCCACACTGGTATCGATGGATGCAGCCACATCGCCCACCCTGACGGTCGCTCCCGCTTTAACAAGGAGGGCGATCTTCCCCGATTGTGGGGCAATCAGCGGCAGCGTGGCTTTTTCTGATTCGATCTCGCCCACCTCCTGGTCCCTGGTCACAATCGCCCCGTCCTCCACAAACCAGGAAGCCAGTTCAACTTCTGTGATGGATTCGCCGGGACTGGGTATTTTAATTTCCAGGGTCATTTTTATCTGTTTTTTGCTTTTCTCTTTCAAAATAATAATGCTGTTTCAGGATCTCCTTCCTGGAGCTTCCGATGACACACTGCAGACCGCAATATACATTCTGCAGTTCGCATGTGCATTCTCTGAACACTTTGTCAATGATCTCAACCTGACTGATCTCGTGGAGTTTGAAAAGACCCGTGGCGGGACTGCCCGATGGCATCCTGGTCACGGGAATAACCGCTGTCTCCTTCATGACATTCCGGATATAGTACCAGGCACCCATGTTCTCCGGCTCTTCCTGCACCCAGAGCGTTAACATATTGTTTTTGTATTTACGCAGAATACGGCTTACCTGCTTTTCAGGGAAGGGGAAGATTTGTTCGAGCCTGATCAGGGCAATATCCCGCACGCCCAGCTTCTCCTTTCTTGCCAGCAGGTCGTAATAAATTTTTCCGCTGCAAAGCACCACGCGTCTGACTTCTTCCACATGTGTATCCGGGTCGTCGTAAACCATCTCGAATTTTCCCTTTTCCAGGTCTTCCATCCGTGAAATACATTTCGGGTGCCTGAGGAGACTTTTGGGAGTGAATATGATGAGTGGTACCCTGCTTCCTTTTTTCATATGGTTCCGCAGGGCGTGGAACAGGTTGGCAGGAGTGGTGGGATTGATCAGATGCATGTTGCTTCTTGCTGCCAGGTTGAGGAACCGTTCCAAACGTGCGCTGGAATGTTCGGGGCCCTGGCCCTCATACCCGTGTGGCAGGTACAGCACCAGTCCGTTCATCACGCCCCATTTCTCTTCCGCACTGGATATATACTGGTCCACGATTACCTGTGCCACATTTACAAAATCACCGTACTGCGCTTCCCAGATGGTGAGGTTCCGGGGAGAGGCCATGGCATATCCGTATTCAAAGCCGAGCACCCCGTATTCATTCAGCGGAGAGTTATAGATATCGAACCGGGGCTGGTTTTCTTCCAGGTATTTCAGCGGAAAATAACTCTCAGTGGTTTCCGTCACCACCATCCCCGCATGCCTGTGCGAGAAAGTTCCCCGGATGCTGTCCTGACCGCTGATCCTGACGGGGTTACCTTCGAGCAGCAGCGAACCGTATGCCATCAGTTCCCCGAGCGCCCAGTCCAGCCGGTTCTCCCTGATCATTCTGTCCCTTTCTTCCACCAGTTTTATGGTCTTTTTGAAGAAGGCAAGATCTTCCGGAAGATGGTTGAGCTTTGAGACGATCTGCTTCAATGACTGCAATGGAACCCCGGTCTGGAGCGTCTCCGCGAAATCCTTTTCAGCGGCGTACTCCATGCCCTGCCATTCGGATTCCATGAACTGCTGGATAGACACCCGTTTCTTCTTTCTCGATTGCGAGAGCTTTTCTTCCAGCAAATCATCAAAGTCCGCCTCTGCCCGGGCGGCATCCTCGCTGGCCAGTACACCCTTTGTAATGAGGTCCTGTTTATAGATATCCCTGGTATTGGGGTGATCGGCGATGGCCCTGTACAGGAGAGGCTGGGTGAATCTGGGTTCATCCCCCTCATTGTGACCGTATTTCCGGTACGCCAGGATATCAATAAAAACATCGGTATGGAAGACCTGCCTGTATTCAATGGCCATCCGGATCACATGGATCAGTCCCTCCACATCATCCCCGTTCACATGCCAGATGGGCGCTTTGATTACCTTTCCCACATCGGTACAGTAAGTACTGGAACGGGCATCCAGGTAATTGGTGGTGAATCCCACCTGGTTATTGATCACCAGGTGGATCGTGCCCCCTGTTTTGTACCCTTCCAGTTCTGACATCTGAATTACCTCATAGACCACTCCCTGTCCGGCGATGGCAGCATCACCATGGATAATAATGGGAACCAGCTTGTTGTTATCTCCCCCGTAAATGTGGTCGATCCTCGCCCTGGACACACCCTGGATCACGGGCGCGGAGGACTCCAGGTGTGATGGGTTGGGGACGATGTTCAGGATCACCGTTTTATTTTCAGCGGTCCGCACCTTATTCCCGTAACCCAGGTGGTATTTCACATCGCCGAGACTGATATGCTGTTCATAGGACTCACCCTCGAATTCCTTGAAAATATTTTCCACGGGTTTCTTCAGCACATTGGCCAGTACATTCAGCCTTCCACGGTGGGCCATTCCGATATTGAACTCCATGACCCCGAGCCGGGATCCACTTTCCACCAGATCGTTCATGGCAGGAATCAGGATCTCTGCTCCTTCTATGGAGAATCGTTTCTGGCCCACGAATTTCTTATGGATGAATTTCTCAAATCCGATGGCCTCTTTGAGCCAGTGGTATATTTTCAGTTTTTCTTCCTTCGAAAATTTTGTGCGGTTTTTGCTTTTTTCAATCCGTTCCTGCAACCAGCTGATCTTTTCAGGATTCCTGATAAACATGTATTCAGACCCGATGTTCCCGCAGTAGGTCTGTTTCAGGTGATCAGCGATATCGCGGAGGGGTGCTTTCCCGATCCCGATCTCCATCCCCGCATGATAGGCGACATCCAGCTTTTGCTCCGAAAGGCCGTAATTCTCCAGGTCCAGCGTGGGGAAATGTTTCCGTCTGGTACGGACCGGGTTTGTTTTGGTGAACAGGTGTCCCCGTTTCCTGTACCCGTTGATCAGGTTCATCACCCTGAACTCTTCATGAAATGTAAGGCTTTCGGACTCGGGGTGACTGAAATCCCGCCTGGCCAGATCAAATCCCTGGAAAAAATGAAGCCAGCTTGGATCGATTGAACCGGGGTCTTCCCTGTATTTCAGGTACAGTGCTTCTACGGCTTCTGTGTCGAGGTGCTGCAGGAAAGACAGGTCATCCATCAGATAGGGATCCAGGTTTATCAGGTAACAAACAGCAGCTCATTTTGTTGACACGATCCAACCGGTTATCGGATCTCACTGTAATATTTCATGAACTGCATCCTTTCAAAAGCTGCGGGATTTTTTTGATAGTCTTCGGTCGCCTTCCCCTTGAATGCTTCAATGGACTGGTATCCTTGCTCATCCATCCACTTTTCCATCCTTTTCAGCATTCTTCCTATCTGATCCGGGCCATGTTTATATAGTGTGGAGGCAACCTGGACTGCCGAGGCACCGGCAAGCAACATTTTTATCGCATCTTCACCCGTGTGGATACCTGTGGAGGCTGCCAGATCACACCCTGATTTGCGGGACATGATCGCGATCCACCTGAGGGTTTCTGACTGTTCTTCGGGTGTTGAGAAATATTTACCCTTCACCATGGCGCCTTTCTCAATGTCAATGTCCGGGGTGTAAAAGCGGTTAAACATGACGATGCCTGCAATGCCCGTTTCTGAGAGGGCTTTCACTGTAAGCCCCATTCGGGTGAAGTACCTGCTTATTTTGATGGATACCGGAATGGACACGGTGCCGAGCACCTTTTCAATGATTTTAAAATAAACCTTTTCAAATTCCTTGCTTTCGAAATCGGCCGGATTCAGGAAGAGGTTGAGTTCAAGTCCGTCTGCTCCTGCCTCCTCTGTTTTACCGGTAAAGTAGGTCCAGTCCTCGTATGTGACACAATTGATGCTGGCGATGACCGGGATGTCAACTGCTTTTTTGGCTTCTCTGATCAGCTCCAGGTAATTTCCGAGACTGTCTTCACGGATATGCAGATCAATGTAATCCAGGGTTTCGGAGAGTCCGGAATAGATCACAGGGTTTTTTTCAGCCTCTCTGAGCTGCTGATTGACCTCCAGCAGGATCTCTTCTTCAAAAATCGACTTGAGTACCACTGCCCCCGCACCACTCCTGGCCAGGGTCTTGATACTTTCCAGCGAGCCGGTCATGCCGCAGCTGGCAGCGATGATGGGATTCTTCATGGTCAATCCCATGTATTTCGTGGCGAGGTTCTTCATGGTCCTATAGTACTTTTTTTGTACGACATATAATTTTCCGCAAACTACCCTACTTTCAAGTCGGGGACCCGGTAAAGTGCGTAAAAGTATAAAAAAAATAGCCGCTTATCCTAAATTAAAAGAACTTTGGCCCCGCGTATCTTCCTGTTCTTGAGTTCCAGCAGGGCAATGTTTGCATCCTCCAGCGAATATTCCTGGATGTCCGGCTGAATGGGGATCTGAGCGGCCAGCCGGAGGAATTCATGGACATCACTCCGGGCCACATTGGCTACACTTTTGATCTCCTTTTCCATCCAGAGATGTTCCGGATAATCAAGCTCCAGCAGGGTTTCCTTATCATGATCCTCTTTCCGGATGGCATTGATCACCAGTCTTCCTCCGGGCTTCAGATGCTTCATGGCTTCGACTACGGGCTTCCATACGGGAGTGGTGTCAATGATGCAATCGAGCAGCTCCGGAGGTGAGTCCGCGGTGTCACCAGCCCAGACAGCTCCGATTTCCATGGCGAATTCCCGCTCTTTGGGACTTCTGGCAAAGACGAAGATCTTTGAAGCAGGGAAGCGGTACCTGGTTATTTTAAGGACCAGGTGGGCGGATGCCCCGAAACCGGTCAGTCCCAGATTCTGACCATTCTGCAGTCCGGTCAGCTTCAGGGACCGGTATCCGATTGCTCCGGCACAGAGCAGCGGGGCTGCTTCTGCATCTGAAAATATATCCGGGATCGGGAATGCGGATGCGGCGGGTACGGTCATGAACTCGGCATAACCTCCGTTCGCATCCCTCCCGGTAGCTTTAAATTCATTGCATAGGTTTTCATTCCCTTCGAGGCAATATTTACACCTGCCGCAAGAAGAAAATATCCATGCCACGCCCAGACGGTCTCCTTGCTGTATTCCTTCCACATGCCTTCCTGTGGCTTCCACAATTCCCACTACCTGATGCCCCAATACCACCGGCAGATGCGGAGGGGGAGTCCTGCCTTCAATCTCGTCCAGTTCCGTATGGCATACTCCGCATGTTCTGATCCTCAGCAACACTTCGTCATCCCCCGGGACCGGATCAGGGATCGAAGCCAGCACCAGTGGCTCCCGTTCTTTCTCAAGACTCGAAAGTCTCTCGAGGATCATCGCTTTCATTTCCGCCAGATTTTTTATGAAAAGATCCGAAAAGTATATGAAATATAACCATTTTTATTCTATATAACATGATCCTTTCATTTCCTGCCTGTTTTCACTATTTTTCCTGTAAAATTGGGGATTTTGGAATAATTGATAGCAGGACGTGTATGAATAAAATTGTCGCAAAAACGTATTTCTCGGAATCCGTTGTGAAGCTTGTTGTGGATGCACCCCGCATTGCAAAAAGCCGGCGGGCGGGTCATTTTGTGATTGTCCGGACCGGGGAAAAAGGTGAGCGGATCCCGCTTACTATTGCAGATGCGGATATGGATCAGGGAACCATCACCCTTGTCATCCAGAAAGTAGGAGTCACCTCGGCCAGACTCTGCAGCCTTGAGGCCGGGGATTTCATTACGGATGTGGTTGGTCCGCTGGGGAAGCCCACCCACATTGGGAAGGTGGGTACGGTACTCGCCTCAGGCGGGGGCGTCGGGGTGGCGCCTTTGCTGCCCATTGTTGAGGCTTTCAAAAAGGCTGGGAATAAACTGATCACCGTTCTGGCTGCAAGGACGAAAGAACTGATCATCCTCGAGGATCAGATGCGTAGGCATTCCGATGAGGTGATCATCATGACAGATGACGGGTCTTACGGAAAAAAGGGACTCGTTACCCAGGGCATGGAAGAGGTGATTGCCCGTGAGAAGATCGATCTGGCAGTCACGGTTGGCCCTGCCATCATGATGAAATATGCTTCGTTGCTTACCGGAAAATACAACATACCGACCGTGGCCAGCCTGAATACGCTGATGATGGACGGGACCGGGATGTGCGGGGCCTGCAGGGTGACGGTGGATGGGAAGACACAGTTTGTATGTGTGGACGGCCCCGAATTCGACGCGCACAAGGTTGATTTTGATGAGATGCTGCTGAGGCTCGATGCGTATAAGTCCGCCGAAACAGAGGCTTACGAAAAATACCTCGAAAGTCACATCAAAGCATAGTCCATGGAAGATCGGAAGGCCTACTTAAAGAAGGAGCGGGAGCAGGAATGGAGGGTGGAATTGCGGGGAAAAATGAAGAACAGGGAACGGACCGAGCTGGACCGGGTGGTGATGTCCGAGCAGGACCCCGGAGTGCGTAACAGAAATTTTACCGAGGTGAACCGGGGATTGACCGCGGAGCAGGCAATCACCGAAGCCAGCCGTTGCCTGGACTGTGTGAATCCGACCTGTATCACGGGTTGTCCGGTGGAGATCAATATTCCCAAATTCATCAAAAAGATTGAGGCGGGCGAATTCATGGAGGCAGCGAAGGTCCTGAAGGAAACCAACACGCTTCCCGCAGTGTGCGGACGGGTTTGTCCCCAGGAAGTACAATGCGAACAGGCCTGTTTTTACACGCAGAAGTTGAAGAAACCGGCGGTGGCCATCGGATATCTTGAAAGATTTGCAGCGGATTATGAGCAGCAGAGCGGTAAGATATCGGTACCTGAAATTCTTTCAAGAAAGGGGAGGAGGGTCGCGTCCATCGGTTCCGGTCCCGCCGGTCTGGCTTTCGCGGGCGACATGGCAAAAATGGGGTATGATGTCACTGTATTTGAAGCGCTTCACGAGATCGGGGGAGTTCTGAAATACGGGATACCGGAATTCCGCCTTCCCAACAAGATTGTGGATGTGGAGATCGATATTCTGAAAAAAATGGGGGTGAAATTCGTGACCAATTTCGTTGTGGGAAAAACTGCCACCATGAAAGATCTGAAACAGGAGGGATTCGAGGCTTTTCTTGTGGGAAGCGGGGCAGGATTGCCGAATTTCATGCACATACCCGGGGAGAATTATATCGGAATTTACTCCTCCAATGAATACCTGACCAGGGTGAACCTGATGCATGCAGCCGATCCGGATTATGATACCCCCATGATCAGCGGTAAAAAAGTGGCAGTCATCGGGGGAGGGAATACAGCCATGGATTCCGTCAGAACTTCAAAACGACTGGGAGCCGATCGGTCCATGATCATCTACCGGCGGTCCATAGAAGAGATGCCGGCCAGGGTGGAGGAGATCAAACACGCCAGGGAGGAAGGGATCGAATTTCTCAACCTGCATAATCCGGTGGAATATTTTGCCGATGACCGGGGAAGAGTAAACAGGATGCGGGTACAGAAAATGGAACTTGGAGCGCCTGACGCATCCGGTCGCAGACGGCCCATTCCCATTGAAGGGTCGGAGTATGAGATCGATGTGGACATGGTGGTGGTAAGCGTGGGTGTTTCTCCGAATCCCTTGATCCCCGGGAGCATGAAACAACTGGATGTGACAAAATGGGGAACGATCCATGTGGACCCGGACACCATGCAGACCTCAATTCCTGAGATGTTTGCCGGCGGAGACATTGTGAGGGGCGGGGCCACGGTCATCCTGGCCATGGGAGACGGGAGAAAAGCTGCAACAGCCATGGATCACTATCTCAATGGGAATTGATTATAATTTGTAAATTTGCAGCCATCCAGAAAAACCTTTGAATATGACAATCGGAGTCCTGAGGGAAGACAAGCATGAGAACAGGGTGTGTTTGCTGCCCGAACATCTTCCTTCCCTGACCAAAAAAAATATTTCGGTCCTCATCGAATCAGAAGCCGGGAAGGCATCTTTCGCCGATGATAAACAGTACGAAGAGGCAGGAGCAAAAATCCGGAGCCGGAGCCAGATCCTCAAAGAGGCTGACGTATTGCTGAAACTCAATGTGTCGGCCGATGAAACGCTTCCCGAAGGAAAAGTGCTGATCTCCCTCTTAAATCCCCTGGGCAATAATGCGCTTGTGAAAAAACTGGCCCGGACGAATGTGACTTCCTTCAGCCTGGATATGATCCCCCGCATTACAAGGGCCCAGGCGGTGGACATCCTCTCTTCCATGGCAACCGTTGCAGGATATAAAGCTGTCCTTGTGGCAGCGGTCCAGCTGCCCGGATTTTTCCCCATGTTCATGTCTGCTTCCGGGACCATCAAGCCTTCCAGGGTTTTGATCCTGGGTGCCGGTGTGGCCGGGCTCCAGGCGCTGGCAACAGCAAGGAAACTGGGAGCTGTGGTGGAAGTATTCGATGTCAGGTCCGCCGTGAAAGAAGAGGTGTTGAGCCTGGGCGGGAAATTTGTGGAAGTTGAAGGTGCGGTGGATGATGCGGCGGCCGGAGGGTATGCAGTGGAGCAGAGCGAAGCGTATAAGCAGAAGCAGGGGGAACTGATCCAGCAAAGGGCCATGCTGTCCGATGTGATCATTACCACGGCCCAGATCCCAGGAATGAAAGCACCGGTATTGATTCGCCGGGAGACCGTGGAAGCCATGAAACCGGGATCTGTGATCATTGACCTTGCAGCAGCCACAGGAGGAAATTGCGAACTGACAAAAAAGGATGAAACCGTGGTTCACAACAGGGTAACCATCATCGGGAATTCAAACTTTCCTTCAACCATGCCTGCAGATGCAAGCAAAATGCTGGGAAAGAATATGGTCAATTTCCTGGAGTTGATGTTCGATGATGAAGGGAACCTGAACCTGGATGTGGAAGACGAGATTGTGCAGCAAACCTGCATCACCCGGAACGGCGAAATTGTGCATGAAAGGATCCGGGAAAAATAATTGTTTAACTGACTCTTAAAACCAATCATATGGAAGGCATCTTACAGTTTTTCTTTTCCAATAAGGAAACCATATTCATCATAGCCCTGACGATCTTTCTGGGGCTTGAGGTCATATCCAATGTTCCTTCAGTCCTTCATACTCCGCTGATGTCGGGAGCAAATGCCATCAGTGGAGTGATCATTATCGGGGGGATCATCCTGGTAGGCCATGCGGACCTTGCCAACCTTTCCGAAGGATCCCACCTGCTGAACCTGGTCCTTGGTATTTTCGCGTTGCTTTTCGGTACGCTCAACGTAATAGGAGGATTCGTGGTCACCGACCGAATGCTGGAAATGTTTAAAAAGAAAAAGAAATAATCCGGAAAGACCATGATGACAACAGCGATTACCAACGGAGACATCATCCTCGAATTCAGCTACCTGCTTTCAGCCATATTTTTTGTTGTCGGACTGAAACTGCTGAGCAATCCGGAGACCGCAAGAAGAGGGAACCTCTGGGCTGCTTCGGGCATGCTTCTTGCGATGATCACAACCATTGTGCTTCACAGGAATGCAGATGGTGAAAGCATCCGGGTGGCCAACCTGGTCATTATCCTGGGGGCCATTGTGCTGGGCGGTATTTTTGGAGCCCTGGTAGCCCGGCGCATTAAAATGACCGCCATGCCCCAGCTCGTTTCCATATTTAATGCAAGCGGGGGCGCAGCATCCGCACTTGTGGCCCTGATCGAATTTTCAAATCCGGAAAACGAATCGGCACTGGTTACCTTGCTGGGACTGGTGATCGGGAGTATAGCATTCAGCGGAAGCATGATCGCCTACGGTAAACTGGATGGCAGGATCAAAGATCTGTTTTCCCGCTGGCTGACCTATGTGAATCTGCTGATCCTGGCAGGCATTCTCTTTTTGCTGGTCTTGGTCCTGGTTTCCGGGATGCCATTTGAAACAAAGCAGACGCTCGTATATGTGCTTCTGGCTGTTTCACTGGTGTACGGAGTTTCCTTCGTTATGCCCATCGGCGGGGCCGATATGCCCGTGGTTATCTCGCTGCTGAACAGTTTTACAGGGATCGCAGCCGCCATGGCTGGATTCATCTACCAGAACCAGGCCATGATCCTTGGCGGTATTTTCGTTGGTGCAGCAGGGATGATCCTAACCCTCCTGATGTGCAAGGCCATGAACCGGTCGCTGATCAATGTGATCATCGGTGCCTTCGGAGGGGGGGGTGCCGGGGTGGACCGGGAGAAGGGAATTGTGAAAGAGATTTCAGTCACCGATGCGGCCGTGATGCTCAACTACAGCAGCAGGGTGGTGATCGTTCCCGGGTACGGGCTGGCAGTGGCACAGGCCCAGCATATATGCAGTGAAATGGATCAGTTGCTGGAGGCCAACGGTGTTGAGGTAAAATATGCCATTCACCCGGTGGCGGGCCGCATGCCGGGGCATATGAATGTATTGCTGGCAGAGGCGGATGTGCCCTATGAAAAACTTGTGGAGATGGATGAGATCAATCCCGATATGCCAAAGACCGATGTGGTGGTGGTGATCGGGGCCAATGATGTGGTCAATCCGGCCGCCCTGGATGACCCGTCCAGTCCCATCTACGGCATGCCCATCATCAAAGTCCACGAAGCCAAAAATGTGATCGTGATGAAGCGGGGAATGGGCAAGGGATATGCCGCCATTGAGAACTATCTTTTCTACGCGGATAACACCCGGATGCTGTTCGGCAATGCCAAAGACTCGCTTCAGAAGCTGGTCACCGAGATCAAGGCGCTGTAACATACTTCGACAATTATCGTAGAAACCGCTGTGTGGGCGACATACAGCGGTTTTTTTATAGTCCGCCAAGTTGGAGAGATCAGGCCAGATGAGCAAAATCAGACAGGAATGCTGTTCATCAATGGAATCGGATATTCTATCAAAATTAATATTATTCAGCCTGAATATGTTGATAATCTTTTGAAGGTCGGTGGATCATCATCGTCCGGATATTATAACTTTATATATATATGTCATTATATTGATTCACTGTATCATAATTAAGCAACAATTTTCAGTGTGGTGTGACCGAGTGGTGTGGTTGCTTATATGAAAAGTTTTCAGACGACTCATTGATGCGATCCTCCTGACGGTTAATATGCTGAGAAAAGTACACCCCGGTACAGTTGATCATCACATGCACATGCATGTTAGAGGATTCGTGTTTCGAATTGCCTTCCTGCTGTACCTCCTGTTTGGTGTCCCCTTACTGCTTCTCTCCCAGGATACATACATTTCGGCACAGTCAGGTGACTGGGACAGAGCTGCCACATGGACAGGGTCTCCGGGCACCCCGGATGGGAATGATATTGTCATTATCCAGTCCGGTCACACTGTGCGTATCGCAAGGGGAAATAGTGAGAGTGCCTTTTCTTTATATTTGGAGCCAGGCGGTGTACTGGACATGCAGAACAGGGCTTTGTACATTGGAGGAACTCTTATTGTGGATGGCACCGTAACCTCCAGTGATAATTCGCAAAGAAGCCTTGAATTTGCAGGAAGTACACTCGGCGGCACCGGGACAATAGCCATCAACAGTGCAAGTCAGTCTGTCGTCATTGCTACTGATGCAGACGTCTTAGCCACTGCCCGACTGACAGTTTTTGGAAACGTAAGCATCCTGGCCGGAGTTACCGTCACCAATCAGGGGTATCTGGAGATTTATGGAAACCTGGATGGTGCGAACACCACGACATCTGTCTGGATCAACGATACTGATTCGGAGATAGAAGTCGGTGGTTTACTCATGGAAACAGGAGTGCTGCATGCATCTGCTTCCGGGAATACAGTCACCTATGTGCAGCAGGGAGACCAGTCTGTTAAAACCCCAGTCTCATCCACTTATCATAACCTTGTCATATCCGGGACTGGCATCAAGACCATTTATGGAGGACTGATCATCGATAATGATATCCACATCCGATCAGGCACACTGGATGGCAATGGATATGATCTTGAAATAGGGGGTAACTGGACAAATGAAAGTGATTATGAAGAAAATACGGGTACTGTAACATTCAATGGTACAGGCGACCAAATCATTCTGAATGCTGAGGGTGAAATATTTTACGATCTGGCCGTCAGTAAAAATTCGGGTTTAATTATCCTTGAGGGTAATGTTCAGGCTACAAACAGCCTGGCAATGAATTCGGGGATTATTGATGCGGGAAGCCATACGCTGACCCTTGGATCAGGTCTCACCAGCCCGGGAGGTCTGCTATATACTGCCGGTCATATCAACGGGTATTTTGAAAGATGGATCAATGCGGCAGGCACATATGCATTTCCTGTAGGATCTGTCTCTAACAGCCAATCCATTGAACTGACGCTTAACGGATTACAAACAGGCGGTTCCCTGATTTCCAGGTTTGTTGCATCGCATGCCGGCAGTGCGGGATTGCCTCTGTTTGATGCCCCGGATTCTGTGTTCAATGAATTTGTGGATGGATACTGGAGTATTATCCACAGAAATAATTTCAGGTTAGGTGCAGCCAATTCTTATGATATAAACCTGGATGGAAACGGATTCACCTCATTTCCCATTAATCACTCCACACGGGTGCTTACCAGGTCGGACGCTAGCAGTCCGTGGACGGCAGAGGGCCTCCATGTGGTCCCGGCGGGAACAATTGCGGGAAGATCCGGTCTTTCCACCCTTGCGGCAGAGTATGTGCTCGGGGATATAACGAAATGTTCCCGGCCTGTAACTTCTGCCATTACAGGTCTTAATGAGGTTTGTACGGGAACATCGTCAGTATCTTATTCTGTTATTGATAATCCTCCAAATACTTACATCTGGTATATAACGGGAGGGACACAGATTGCCGGGGGAAACTCAAGCAGCATCACGGTGGACTGGGGCCCTGATGGTATGGAACAGGGAAATGTCCGTGTGGTAGAATATAATACCTGCAGCCAGGGAGTGCCTGTGGATCTGCAGGTGACCATTCATTCCATAAAACCTGACGACATCACCGGAAGGACATCAGTTGCCGAGAACACCACCGGGGTGCCCTACGCTGTACCCGCAATGAGTGATTATACCTATACCTGGACGATCACAGGCGGCACACAGGCCTCAGGGGGGACCACAGACAGCATTACCGTTGACTGGGGAAGCAATGGAACCGGTTTTGTCAGTGTGGTTGCCCTGAAAACGGGGTGTGAGCCTGCACCTGCCGTCCAGCTTGAAGTGAATAAATACGTGGTCATTGAGAGCGTGACCTCCGGTAGCTGGAACACCCCTTCCACCTGGGATTGCGGATGCGTGCCTCTTCCGACGGATAATGTCAGGATCAATAATACCCATACCGTGACCCTTAGTACAGGTGGATCGGGGACCGAGGTCAATCATTTCATGATCGAAATTGGAGGTTCTTTGAATCCCAGTAACAGGAGCATGATCATCCACGGCAATTTCGATCTGAACGGGAGATACCTTTCAGGTGGCAGGGACCTGGAAATGGATGGATTTGGTAAATACATTGATGGAGTGGGGACCCTGGAGCGCGGAATCCTACTCTCAGCAAATATGTATGTGGCATCTACCGCAGCATTAGAAATTACAGGCGGGGATGTGGAGGTGGGGGACGGTGTGAGAGTCTCGAACCATGGTTCAATCATTATCGGGGAAGACTTGACCGGATCAAATGCCTCCAGCACCTGGGTCAATGAAGCATATGCTGCATTGCGCATCAGGGGCGACCTTTTCAGCGGAAATGGAATACTTGATGCATCTTCCGCTGATAATTCAGTATACTATGACGGAACAGGTAATCAGGCAATTAAAACGCCTTTAACAAATTATTTTAATTTAATCTCAGGGGGCAGTGGGGTTAAAAGCCTCACAGACAACCTGGATGTAGATGGTGACCTGACAACAGAGGTGGGAAGCACCCTGGATGTAACGGCAGGAAATTATTCAATCAATCTTGCGGGTGACTGGATCAATCTCGGAGGCATTTTTAATGAACAGGGAGGTACTGTCATCCTCGATGGAACAGCGGATCAGACCATCACTGGTGAAGAGACATTCTATGACCTGTCATATACATCTGGGGCCGATCTGTATCTCAATAATCATGTTACCGCATCGCAAACACTTTCAATGTACGGCGGGAACATTTATACACAGGGGAACAGGATTACACTCGGGACTGGAACAGGAAATCCGGGAAGCCTGGATTATTTATCCGGTACTGTGGTGGGTCAATGCGAAAGGTGGGTCACGGCAACGGGTACGCCTTACCTTTTTCCAGTGGGTACAGGCTCCTATTACAGACCGGATGTTCTCACCTTTAACAATCTCGCAGCCGGATCGGTGATCAGTGAATTTATTGCCACTGATCCCGGTTCAAACGGGCTTCCCTTGAGTGAAGCTACTGTGAATATTACCGGTCAGTACACCGAAGGTTACTGGTCCCTGACTTCAGCCAATGGCTTCAGTTCAATGGATTATAACATACAGCTTGATGCTTCCGGATTCAGCAGTTATTCCATCATTCCGGGGACCAGGATTATCAGCCGGTTATCAGGAGGAAACTGGATCCTTGATGGTATCCATGCTTCAGCTATACCACCTGTACTCTACAGAAATAACCTGACAGGAGGGATCTCCACAACCGGTACACATTACGCTATCGGTCATGTGGTTTGTGGCGGATTAAGCATTGAAAGAACCATCACCAACGTCAGTTGTAACGGGGGGAATGACGGTGCCATTGATATAACCATGGTAGGGGGGACTGCTCCCTATACCTATAGCTGGGACCATGGACCTGCAACAGAAGATGTCAACTCCCTGAATGCAGGTATATATTTGGTTCATGTGACAGATACTGACGGATGTGAAATTGACAGTGCTTTCACAGTTACTGAACCGGATCCACTCGGTGCAACCCTGGACTTTGTGCCGGTAACCTGTCTCGGCGGTAATGATGGTTCGATCACCATATCTTCTCCAGTTGGAGGAAGTGGATTGTTTGAGTACACCATAGATGGAGGGGTGAGCTGGCAGGCATCCGGTTCATATACAGGTCTCTTTGCCGGCACCTACGATGTCCGTTTGAGGGATGCACTGGCAATCGCATGTGAGATGATTCTTGATGCTTCGCTGGTCCTGACAGAACCCAATGATGCCATACCACCCGTGGCTGTCTGCCGGGATGTCACTGTCCAACTGGATATGACTGGAAACGTTTCTATTTCTAACCTTGATATTGATAACGGCAGTTACGACAATTGCGGGATTGCCTTAATGACACTGGATGTTACTGATTTTACCTGTCTGGACCTGGGTACAAATACGGTGACCCTCACCATTTTTGATGATGCTGGCAACAGTGATTTCTGCATATCTACAGTCACAGTAGATGACAATATCCCCCCCACTGCTTCCAACCCTGCACCTATCAATGTTGAGTGTTCGGCAGATGTACCGGCTCCGGATATCACGGTCGTGACGGATGAAGCTGACAACTGCACAGCGTTACCTGTCGTTGCCTTTGTTTCTGATGTAAGTGACGGTAATACATGCCCGGAAGTAATTACAAGAACATATAGTGTCACGGATGACTTTGGCAACTCGATCAACGTAATCCAGACCATCACGGTTGATGACAACACCCCGCCCACTGCTTCCAACCCTGCTCCGATCAGTGTGGAGTGTGCAGCGGATGTTCCGGTTCCTGATATAAGTGTAGTAACTGACGAAGCGGATAACTGCACGGCAGTACCGACCGTTACCTGGGTGGAGGATGTCTCGGATGGCAATACCTGCCCGGAGGAGATCACCAGGAGCTACCGTGTGGAAGATGCATGTGGCAATGCTGTCCTGGTTTACCAGACCATCACGATAGATGACAATACCCCGCCCACTGCTTCGAATCCTGCCCCGATCAATGTTGAGTGTGCAGGCGATGTTCCGGTTCCGGATGTAAGTGTAGTAACAGACGAAGCGGATAATTGCACGGCAGTACCTGTGGTTGCCTTTGTTTCTGATATGAGTGATGGTAATACATGCCCGGAAGTAATTACAAGAACATATAGTGTAACTGATGAGTGTGGTAACTCGATCAACGTAATCCAGACCATCACGATAGATGACAATAC
>Ga0209205_1000021_pt1 | contig 82003 bp, 65 predicted proteins | sample ZodSprso05mmetaG_FD_184133 | JGI IMG/M metagenome (GOLD analysis project Ga0209205, IMG submission 184133) | Hot spring sediment microbial communities from Zodletone spring, Oklahoma to study Microbial Dark Matter (Phase II) - Zodletone Spring... ... | reverse complement strand
CATCCTCATATATATCTTGCTCGTTCTGGTTGTTTTCCTGATCGGAAGGTATCTGCTTGACTTCAACGCGATATTCCGCGGCGTGATCAACCATCTTTCCGATACATTTGTCATCCTGCTCTTTTTTGTCTCAGAGTCATTCACGGGACTGGTCCCCGTGGACCTTTTTGTGGTATGGACACAAAAATTCGAATCACCCCACGCCTGGCTGGCCCTGCTCGGTATCCTTTCCTATACAGGCGGAGTGATCTCGTACCAGATCGGACGGTGGATCTCGCACTGGCCGAAAGTAAAAGCCTATACGGAAAGGAAGATGGCCGGATATATTGATTTCGTTCAGAAATGGGGCGGAGCTTTTATTATCATTGCCGCCCTGTTCCCCTTCACCCCTTTTTCACTTGTGGTCATTGCGGTGAGCCTTCTGAAATATCCGTTTGGCAAGTTCCTGCTTTATGCCCTTTCGCGCCTGGTCAGGTTTGTACTGCAGGGCTTCATCTTCTTTAACCTGTTGCAGGTAGATCAATGGGTGATATAAAATGTTCTAGGAAGGGAAGATCAGCACGGGCAGATTGGCCTCCTGCAGAACTTTCTTGAGCAAATTGGGTTTGAACAATTTCTCAAATATACTTCTTTTCCGGGTAGTAAGGGAGAGCAGGTTGATATGGTTCTTCTGAGCGAATTCTTGAATGCCGTGCAGGACATCTTCATCTTCAATAAACTGGCAGTGAATCTCATGGACGCTGTAATTCTCCTTCAGGTGCGTGTTCAATTCGTCCATTCGCTCTTTTTTCGACGGATTGAATGCCGCATCAATATGGATACAGGTAATGCTCTTATCGAAGGGTTCCATGATGTTCAAAAGCCGGTTTAAAGAAGTATGGTCATTCTCGTTAAAATCGGTTGCATAGAGAATGTTCATCTTTTTGAGTTCCTGCGGTGATACTGGTCCCGGGATCGCATATACCGGGATCTTCAGCCGTCTGACAAATTCATTTGCCATCCCCGCCAGCTCGTTGCTGGATTCTTCCTCCATCCCCTGGATTCCCAGAACGATCAGATCGGGTTTGTAAATTTTGCTGATCTCCCCGATCCTGGATATCATACTCCCCATGACGATGGATGAATGCAGTCTCACATTGATTATTTCATGTGCATTCATGTGGTCCTGCAGCTTCCTGAAAAAAGCAAGCATGGCTGCTTTCGCTTTTTCCCGCACATCCTCAATCGTAACACTGACGTATTCTTCATACGTGGCCATCTGCTTTTTTATGCGGTCATCATTGACCGGGTTCTCATAGACATGAAGGAGCTTAATCTCCGCCTTGATCTTCTGCGCCAGGTGTATGGCGTAAAGACATGCGTTTTCCGAACCCGGGGAAAAATCGGTGGGCACGATGATTTTCCGGGTATCAAGCACCGGTTCAATTGCTTCAATATTCTTTCCATATTTATCCTTGACACCCAGCATCACCTTCACAGCCCTTTCCACTTCTTCCGATTTCACCTGGACCCGGACCTGATCTAATTTTTCTTCGGTATTAGGGCTGATATCAAAGAAGCAATCGATGTTTTCGTTTTCAAGCACTTCCTTCAGAAAATAGGCGGCTTTTGGTTGCCTGTAGGTGGCTAGTGTCACTAATACCTGCATGGCTGACAGTTTTGATTGGATATTTATCTGGTCTCAGAAACCAATAAGTTACACATTTTATTCATTCCCGATGTACAATTCTCTGCGCAATTTTCAAGGCGCTTCACAGGTATTTCCTGTAGTCTGACACCAGCCCGGCCCACGGGCAATTTGAAATTCATCCTGTCAAAAAATTCCCGTGCATTGCGGATCGCAGCATTTACCTCTGAATGTCTCATGGTATTCTCAAAAATATTAATTTAAAGCACAAAATGTGTGTCAATCACCTAAATTGATAAGATCTATGATCAGAAATCTGTTTGCATTGGCCGGCCTGTTCATTTTAACAGGCCTGACAGCCCAGTCAACCCGGACCGTGTATCTATCGGGGACGGGCTTTGACGATACCGTGGAATGGGATTTCTACTGCACGGGGGGAATGAACAGCGGACGCTGGACCACCATTCGGGTCCCCTCCTGCTGGGAACAGCAGGGTTTCGGGGAATACAACTACGGACACGTGCCATTCGACCGGCGTATGAAGGAGGAAGGCCGGTACAGGTACCGGTTCGTGGCTGATCAAGAATGGCAAAACCGGCATGTGGAGCTGGTTTTCGAGGGAGTGATGACAGATTGCCGGGTGGTGCTGAACGGCCGGCAGGCCGGAGAGGTGCACCAGGGAGCTTTCTACCGGTTCAGTTACGATGTGACCCGGCTTCTCCGGTACGGCGAGGAGAACCTGCTTGAAGTATTCGTTAAGAAACATTCGGATAATATCTCTGTAAACCAGGCAGAAAGAAAAGCAGATTACTGGATTTTCGGAGGGATCTTCAGGCCGGTCTACCTGGAGATCAAGCCTGCAGAACACATCCGGCGGGTGGCTGTTGATGCCAGGGCGGACGGCTCCTTTCGTTCGGAAATCACGCTTGCTCCCGGGAAAAAGCATGCTTCGGTCAGGGTGGAGATCCTGGATGGGAATGGAAAAGAGATCGCCCGTTTTTCATCTGAGGCTGCGGATGGCAGGGAAAAAATCCTGTTGCACGGAGCGGTGGACCGGCCCCTTACCTGGTCACCGGAATTCCCTCATCTCTATACGGCTCTTTTTAAGCTGCTTGACGGGAACGGAAGCGTGATCCATACATATCAGGAGCGGATCGGATTCCGAACAGTGGATGTGCGGGAGCAGGACGGGATCTACGTGAACGGCGTGCGGATCAAATTCAAAGGTGTCAACCGCCACTCCTTTCATCCCGATCATGGCCGCACATCCTGCAAAGCTTACAGCATCGAAGTGGTGAACCTGATCAAGGACATGAACATGAATGCGGTCCGCATGTCTCATTACCCGCCGGACAGGCATTTCCTTGACGTATGCGATTCACTGGGTCTTTTTGTACTGGATGAACTGGCCGGCTGGCAGCGTCCCCCCTATGATTCTGTGGTGGGCCGGAAATTGCTGGAGGAAATGATCACCCGGGATGTCAACCATCCCAGCGTGGTGATGTGGGACAATGGAAATGAGGGGGGATGGAACACTGCCTACGATGAGGATTTCCGGGACCTGGATATCCAGCGAAGAGAGGTGAACCATCCCTGGGCCGCATTCGGGAAGACAAACACAGCCCACTATGTGAACTACGATTATCTGTCCCAGGACCACTTTGCCCCAAGGAGCATCTTCTTCCCTACTGAACTGCTTCACGGATTGTATGACGGGGGACACGGGGCAGGACTGGAGGACTTCTGGCTTCGCATGTGGAACCATCCCCTCTCTGCCGGGGGTTTCCTCTGGGTCTTCGCCGATGAAGCGGTAAAAAGGACGGATTCCGGACAACTGGACAGTGACGGGAACCAAGCTCCCGACGGGATCCTGGGCCCCTATCATGAGAAAGAGGGAAGTTTTTATGCCATTCGTGAGATCTGGTCGCCCGTTTACTTTGAAAAACGTTACGTCACAGAGGACTTCAACGGGATCTTCCGTATCCAGAACCGCTTTCATTATACCGGTCTGGATCAGTGCAGCTTTTCCTTCCGGTTGATCGAACTTCCCAAACCGGATCGACCTGGAACCAGGGATGCTGATGCACAGGATTACGGAAGGGTCGTCACGGCCGGCATACCTGTTGTGGATCCCCTGGAGCCCGGTCAGAACGGGACCCTGAAGGTTCCTCTGCCTGACACCTGGATGGAAGCCGGCGTACTGGAAGTAGAGGCACGTGATCCGCATGGTCGCCTGATCTGCCGCTGGAGCTGGCCAGTACAGGAACCCCTGCCGGTTACTGAAGGGCTGCTGCAAGAGGCAGCAGAAAAGGTACAGGAGGGTGTGTCCGTATCGGAGACAGAGCGAAGCATCATCCTGGAATGCAGCGGCGTAGAGGTGAGGATTGCGAAACGGGACGGTATGCTGGAAAAGATCACCTCGGGCGGACGGGTGGCCCCGCTGGCAGGCGGACCGTTGATCCGCAGCGAACCATTGAAATCACAAGAGGTGCGGCATTTTAACAAAGATGGTTCTCATTATGTGGTGATTGACTACGGGGAGGGAAACCGGCTTGAGTGGATCATGCATGGGAACGGACTGCTTGACATGAACCTGCATTACCAGCCCGGTGCAGGCAGTGTACCATTTACCGGGGCTTCGTTCCGGTACCCGGAGGAGGAGATCCGATCGGTAAGGTATATGGGGAACGGTCCCTACCGGGTCTGGAAGAACCGCATGAAAGGGGTGCATTTCAACGTCTGGGAGAAGGATTACAACAACACCATCACAGGACATTCCGGTTATGTATACCCCGAATTCAAAGGATATTATTCCAACCTTTACTGGGCCAGGTTCACAGGAAAGGATGCCAGCTTCATGATCTATAGCCGGACAGCGGATCTTTTCCTGGGATTGTTCAGCCCGGAAGAAGCACCCGATCCGGCACGGACCACCCTGCACCATCCTCCCGGCGGTATCTCATTCATGCTGGGGATCCCAGCTATCGGCACCAAATTTAAGGAAGCGGAAAAACTCGGGCCGCAGTCGCGCGACTACCAGTTTCTGGCCCGGAGGGTGAAGAACGGGGAACTTTCCATTTCGCTAATATTTGATTTCCGGGAGTGAGCGGATCATCCCGCCGCATTTTGATGCGGTCCGTGAGGTTCAGTCAAAAATACCGTTGCTCACAAAAGCGATCCTGCGGCTGTCGGGAGACCAGCTGGGCACATTGATGGTCCCCTGTCCGCCATACAGGTAACCGATCGTACGGGGCTTCAGGTCATTATCCGTAACCGGGCCCGGGTCCCCCACCGGCAGGATCCGCAGGTACACCCGCTCATAGAAAGGATGTGAATCGGCCGGAACTTCCGGTGGAAAGGAAAGGTACAGGATCCATTGATTATCGGGCGACACATGCGGGAACCAGTCATGATACCCATCAAAGGTGATCTGGGTCTGGTTGCGCCCGTCAGCATCCATGCGCCATATCTGCATGGTCCCTGTCCTTGCCGAGTTGAAATAGATATATTTCCCGTCCGGGGAATACTCCGGACCGTCGTCCAGTTCGGGTACATGGGTGAGCCTGATCTCCTCACCTCCCCCGGACGCTATTTTGTAGATATCATAATTGCCATCCCGTCCCCCGGTATAGACCAGGAATCTGGCGTCGGGTGACCAGCCATGGAGGTAGGAAGGACTTTCCGGAGTGACCCTGTGCGGTGTTCCGCCCGTGGAAGGCAGGGTGTAAATCACAGACCTGCCCTGGTCCTCCTCCGCGTGGTGACTGATCCCGATCTGTTTCCCGTCAAAAGAGAGTACGTGGTCATTGTTGTTGCTGGTGGCAAACCCTGTGGGCAGAACCTGTGAAGACCTGCCTTTCAGATCGTACCTGTAAAGCAGACCGTCTGCATTATAGATGAGGTACTTCCCGTCGGTGGTCCAGTTGGGGGCCTGCCATGATCCCTGTGCCCCGTCAAGGATTTTTCGATGTCCGGTTTCCACATCCATTACTTCCAGGAGACTGCCCAGGTATCTTTCATACTGCACCAGGTCATCCGGCGCAGTGCCGAAAACCCGGACATTGCTGAACAATGCTTCTTCGGTCACCGAGTCATGATGGGCGCAGATGAAGAGCCCGGCCCGCATATTCCCGTCCAGCACCATCTCAACGCTCTTCTCATCATAGTTTTCTCCAAAATGCGCCACGGACATGGTAAAGCGGCTCCCCTTCTTCTCCAGCTGGATCATATCGGGCGCAGTCATGTCAAACCTTACCTCTTCCATGTCTGCACCCGTTGTGCGGCGATACTGCAGCGAAGTGAGTCCGTCCCCGTGTATCACGCAGCTCACATGGGCTGCATCCTGCGAAAGGCTATTTCGGATCATCAGGCCGGTCTTGCGATGTGGGTCGGTCCCCTCTCCCAGGAATCTGACCCTGGCCTGGATCATGAAATCCCCTTCCATTTCCTTCCAGAGGAAGGAGAAACTATCCTCCCCGAACCAGATGTTGCTGCCCGAACCCTCCAGCCAGTACTCCTGGTCCGGCTCCTGATAGGCAGCACGGCCGGGAATCAGGGGCGATCCCACATCAGAAAAGGTGCGAAACACACCGGTTGCCGGTCCGCGGAACTGGGCGGATGCGGTGAATTGTCCGGTGATGATCGTCATAAGAACAAATGCTTTTAAATTTTTCATGTAATTATTGTATTTCTTCAGGTATCATCACCTGGTAGGTGATCCCTTCAGTGGTACTCCTGTAAAAATTAACAAGTTTTTTATCCACGAAAGAAAAGAAGGATGGGATGACGATGCTGCGTCCGAATGCCTCTGCCAGTTCAGGAAGGGATTTTGTTTTCTGCCACCGCATGATGGCCTCGATGGCATCCCTTTTCAGCCTTTTCTGCACACTTTGCTTTACCTCCCTGGAACCTGTATAGGTTTCCTCCAGTTCTTCCCGGAATGTCTCAATGGCTTCCTTTTCGCCTACCATCCCCTCCTCATATCCATCCAGACTGAAATGCAGGTTCAGATCCAGTTCCTCCACCCGGTAGTTCTTCTCAAGTATGCGGCAGAAAAACCCCAGTTCCTTCTCCGTCTGGATCTCCAGCAGCGGAGCCGTAAACTGTAAGGAAAGAACAAAGACCAGGTAGAGATCGCTGTCCAGTTTGCCATGTCTGGCTTCCAGCAGCCAGGTATTCAGATAATGCAGGAATTCCTTCACAAAGGTTTCTTTCCTGGTGGGTGAAAAATAGTTTGCCAGGGCAGGCCTATCCCCCGGCAATCGTTCTCCGATGGAAAGGATCTCGTCGATACTTACTATACGCATCTGTTGCTCCGGGCGCTCTTCAGGTCGGAGGGAAAAGTGCATGGATCCTGGCTTACGTTTTATGGTACCAAAGTAACTAAAAATATCGATGGATTTCAGGCGGGGATTTTTCAGTCCGCATCCCGGTAAAACCTTACCATCTCCCTGAAACTCTGCACCGGCCCCATTCTTTCCGGGTCTTCATTTTGCCCGTAATAGAGATCCAGGAACCTGCCGGCCGGGCTCCATACAGTTTGCATGAATCCGTAATACCTGGGCTTCAGCACATCATTGCTGTGCATTTGAAAGTCCTCCAGCATCTCCAGCTGCGCTTCCGTCACTTCCGGCCGGTTATGGGGACAAACAACGACCCGGAATCCCTTCAGGGCGAAATAAGCGGCCGTTGGATCAGCCCTTTCGTAATGCCAGTCGCAGATCACCACATCTTTGCGTATCATATCAATGGCCCTGTGGGTATCATTCTCGCTGGCTTCCCACATGCCCAGTCCCGTTGTACGGCCATCCAGCAGCCGGTCACCCCAGATCCACAGCTCTTTACCACCTGCAGCAAGGTGATCCCGGATCCTGTTCACTTCCCCCGCGAACAGTTCGGACCGGTCCTTACCACCACAGCGCGGACACTCCGCTTCCCCGATATAGAAGACCTCATCCATGCCGGCATGAAAAGCCCCGGCCTCGAAAACCTCCATGATCTCATCCACCAGGGCAAAGACCACTTCATGCACCTCCGGGTGGAGGGGACAGTAACTTTTACAGTACAACCCATCCTCGTTGGGCCACCGGTATTGCCCGGGCATCGCCACGGAAGGGTTCTCATCGAATTCCGGAAACACTTCCAGCAATTTATTCAGGGTTCCCGCCCAGGACTGATGCCCCAGGAGGTTGATCTGTGGAATAAGGGTAATATGATGCTTCCGTGCAGTGCTGACCAGCCGTTTTACCTCCGCTTTGGAAAGTGGTCTGTTACCCCTCAGGGCCGGGAAGGATTCATATTCATACTGGTAATCCACCCGGAGAACCAGGGTGTTGATTCCTCCCGCTGCCAGGTCATTTTCCATAAAAGAGAGGAATTGCTCCAGTTGTTCCGGAGCGGGAGCTTCGATGCAGAGACCGATCACGGGGGGAGGATCGGATGCTGTCATGCGGAGCGCCAGGCTGCTCAAAATGACCAGCACGGTCAGGATCCTTTTCATCGTTGTGCAGCTTTTCACACAGAAAATTAAAAGCACTGGGTAAGCGCGGATCTCCACCATCTGTAATATTTTCCCTCCAGTTCCTCCACGGAAGGAAAAGGATAATACAGGAAATTTTCCTGATCACCCACAAAGAATCCATCCCTGATCGTGCGGTAGGAAATCTCTGATTTCACCTGCCGGATCACTGTTTTGGTCAGCCGTTCTGAAGATGACATCAGCCTGGACAGGCAGTCCCTCAGGTGATCCGGGTTGGGATAGGGAAGATCGTGAATGGGCGCGTCGGGATGCAGTGCAAGTTTTCCCAGTTTCAGTTCGGCCATGAAGAGCCTGGGTGCCGATAACGGTTTACCGGTATCTGTCAGGAAGCTGATAAACTCGGGCGGGGAAAGCTTGCTGGCCACCCGGGTGGCAATGGGAATGAATTGCTGGTACAGATGGATCATATCCCGCTCGTCGGGTTTGTAGGTCCGGTGCGCAAGCTCCAGTACCTTTCCGTCATCGGTTACAAGGTAAAGGTTCCTGAGGGCCTCCAGGGGCGTGCTCTCCATGGATCTGTATATGGAAAGATAGACCGAACGCTTGGGTTCGCCGTTTTCATAGGGTACGAGCCGCTGCTCAATATACTCCCAGGGCAGGGAGTTCATTTTCTGGGGGTCCACCTCGAAATAAATGGCCTGTCCGCGGATCCGTTTTTTTGTGCCCACAGCCAGATAGTTCCCGAAATCTTCCGGTGCCAGGTGAGAGGCGATCAGCGACTCGGGAGTGGCGCAAAGATAGAAATACTGTTTCATGGCAGGGTGCGTTAGGAATCTACCTAAAAGTACGTCATGAACAAATAAAAGTCAAGTTACACCATATGTTAGAGAAACCGGGTGCCGAACAAAACGACCCATGAAGGGTTATGTAAGAGGATCATCTGATTGTTCACCTACAAATTCGAATGTTATGGCAGTAAGATCAGCAAATGCAAAATGGACCGGTAACCTGAAAGAAGGAAAAGGTACCATGAAATTCAGCAACTACACCGGACCTTATACTTTTTCATCCCGTTTTGAGGAGGGTGAGGGCACCAATCCCGAAGAACTGGTGGGGGCGGCAAACGCAGGTTGTTTTTCCATGTTCCTTTCAGGGCTGTTGAGCGAAGAAAACTTTGTTCCCGAAAGCATTGAAACATCCGCCAGGGTGCACCTCAGAAGGGATGAGATCGGACCGGTGATCACTACCATCGAACTGGATACCCGCGTCAGGTGTGAAGGGATTTCCCGGGAGCGGTTTCAGGAACTTGCAGCTGAAGCCAAGGAGAAATGTCCCATATCCAGGCTGCTTGCAGCTGCTGAGATCAAACTCTCAGCGAGCCTTGTTTGACCGGACCTGCCCCCTTCAGCGTCTCCAGGGGCAGGGTGATCATCCAAACCGGTTTGTGCCGCTCAGGTTATCGGAACCGGATGATTTTTCAGTACAGCCACAAACTGCTCATATTCAGCGTCAGTGAGGGAATAATCCTTCAGCTGACCGTGTATGTATTTGTCATAACCGGTCAGGTCCATCAGGCCATGCCCGCTGAAATTGAAAAGGATCACCTTTTCCTTCCCTTCTTCTTTGGCTTTTCTGGCTTCCCGGATGGCCGAGGCAATCGCGTGGTTTGTCTCGGGGGCCGGAATAGTGCCCTCGGTACGTGCAAAGAGCATTCCTGCCTCATAACACTCCAGCTGGTGCAGGGCAAGCGGTGTGGCCAGGCCATGCTTCACGGCGTGACTCACCAGGGGTGACATGCCGTGGTACCGGAGCCCCCCTGCATGAATGGGCGGCGGGATGAATCCATGTCCCAGTGAGTACATGGCCAGCAACGGGGTCATTTTGGCCAGATCGCCGTGGTCGTAGACAAACGGGGCCCTGGTGAGAGTGGGACAGCTGGCCGGTTCGACGGGAATGATATCAATCTCCGCTCCATTGATCTTGTCCAGCATGAAGGGAAAGCTCAGTCCGGCAAAATTACTGCCGCCACCCGCACAACCGATCACCACGTCAGGGGTTTTTTCATTGATCTTCGCCAGCTGTTTTTTCGCTTCAAGTCCGATGATGGTCTGGTGAAGCATCACATGGTTCAACACGCTTCCCAGCGAATAACGGGTCTGGCCCGATGTATCTGATACAGCCGCTTCCACGGCTTCGCTGATGGCAATTCCCAGGCTGCCCGGGGTGTCGGGGTGTTCTGCCAGTACGTTCCTTCCCGCCTGGGTCTCCTCGCTGGGACTGGCCACACAGTCGCCTCCCCATGTCTGCATCATCATCTTCCGTAAGGGTTTCTGATCGAAACTGACACGGACCATGAACACTTTGCATTCCAGTCCCAGCAATGCACATGCGAAAGCCAGGGCACTCCCCCACTGACCTGCGCCTGTCTCTGTGGTCAGTTTCTTGATCCCGAATTCCTTGTTATAATATGCCTGCGCTACAGCCGTGTTGGGTTTGTGACTTCCGGCAGGTGACAGTCCTTCATTCTTATAATAGATCCTGGCGGGGGTTCCCAGCGCCTTCTCAAGACCAAAGGCCCTGACCAGGGGGGATGGCCGCCATAACCAAAGCATTTCGAGCACTTTTTCCGGGATATCGATCCATCGCTCGGTGCTCATCTCCTGTTCGATCAGGTTCATGGGGAATACGGGGGCAAGTGCTTCGGGACCAATCGGTTTTCCATCAGGTCCCAGGGGTGGATTCAGAACTCCGGGCAGGTCTGCCGCAAGATTATACCACTGTTTCGGCATTTCATGTTCATCGAGTAAAATCTTTCTCAAGCTTTTCATGTTCTGGATTTTAGGGATTAAAAATTATCAAAATAAAACGGGGCAGGTTTTAATCAACATGCCCCGTGCAATAATTATCCAAATCAAATTTTCACCAGTCAACCATTGCCCACGAAGCATCCTGAAGGCTATGCCACCATCGCCAGCGCCAGCAATTGTTCACGGTGTATGGATTCATGGATCCGGTTTAAGGTTCCTAAAATAGAGATAATTTTTATATGTCCAACAACATGTCGTAAATTTTTTTACGGATGATGGGGCAAAATCTGCGATTGATTCTCCCAGCAGCTTGCTGCGGGGAACCTTGAGCCAGGCAGCCAATGCGCGAGCGGAATTACATCATTCCTGGTATAAAATGTTTACATTGCATGATTCATCCGCAGCCATGGAGAAAAAGCGAAGGGTTCACCAGGATTATGTAATCGGGATTGATGTGGGCTCCGTGTCCGTATGCATCGTCTCGCTGGACATGGAGGGAGAACTGTTGAACCAGACCTATGTCCTTCATTCAGGAGATGTGCGGGGTGTAATGGATGGACTGCTGGGAAGATACATCTCTCCGGGTCTGAAAGGGATCGCGGCCCCGGTCGGGAAAACACATTTTACGCGGGAAGTCAGCAGATTCGATCCCCAGGTTTCCATCATGGCAGCGGTATCCGGACTGGGGCGGGGTGCCCGTTCGATCCTGCATGTGGGGGCTGAAAGGTTTTTCCTGATCGAACTGGATGCGGACGGGAAATACCTGCAGACCAGCCACAGCTCCTCCTGCGCAGCCGGCACAGGCAGCTTCCTGGATCAGCAGGCAACGCGACTGAGGCTGAATGATGCCTCGCAGATCTCGGAGATGGCCATGCAGAACAGGTCTCCCGTCCCCGACATTGCAGCAAGGTGCGCCGTATTTGCCAAGACGGACCTGATCCATGCGCAGCAGAAAGGATACGGACTGGAAGCCATCTGTGACAGTCTGTGCAAAGGACTGGCAGACAATATCGCCGATACCCTGTTCAGCAAATCAGTCCCCGAGTCCCCCATCTACATGACAGGAGGTGTTTCCAAGAACCGGTCCGTCGTCAGACATCTGCAACAGATCATCGGAAAGGAACTCACAGTCCATGCCCACTCCCACCTGTTCCCCGCACTGGGTGCTGCCGGTCTCCTGCTGAAGGAGTTTCAGAACGGGCAACGGATGGAGCAGTTCGGGCCTGTCAGCAATCCACCCAGGATCCTGCATGCGAGGGGCAGTCTTCCCTACTATTATCCACCGCTGCATAAAAAATCCACCGGCTCACCAACCCGGATCATGCCCGGTCAGACCGTCTATCACCCGGTCATGACCCACCATGTGGAGGCCGTCCAGGTGGACCGTTTTGCAGAGGCGGTCAATGGAAATACAGCGGTATACCTGGGCATCGATGTGGGTTCAACAAGCACCAAAGCGCTCATCCTGCGGAAGGATGGCAAGCCGCTATCAGGATATTATACCTATACCTCCGGGCAGCCTCTGAAGGCTGTACAGGCAATTATGGAAGCCATCGACCATGAAGCTTCGAATTCCCGTATCAGCTACCGCATCCTTGGCTGCGGCACCACAGGTTCGGGCCGGAAATTCATCGGTACACTCCTGCGGGCTGACCAGGTGGTGGATGAGATCACGGCACATGCGCGTGCGGCATATGAACTGGACCCCAAGACGGACACCATCATTGAAATCGGCGGACAGGATGCCAAGTTTACACAGATGCGGGACGGGATGGTAACTTTCTCACACATGAATACGGTGTGTGCGGCGGGCACCGGGAGTTTCATTGAAGAACTGGCTTCAAGGCTGGGAGTGGATCTGAAAGATTATGAACGGCTGGCCACAGACCGGCCTGCTCCCCTGGCGAGCGACCGGTGTACGGTTTTTATGGAACGGGATATCAACCAGTTACTCAGCCAGGGTTATTCCGTGGAGGAGGTACTGGCCACGGTGATCCATTCGGTACGGGAAAACTATCTGAAGAAGGTGGCAAGTGAGGCACACATCGGTGACCATATCTGTTTCCAGGGGGCCACGGCAAAGAACAGCGCCCTGGTGGCGGCATTTGAGCAGCGGCTGGGAAAAACCATATATGTATCCCCTTTCTGCCATCTTACGGGAGCTTATGGGACCGCACTGTTGCTGATGGAAGAACACCGGGGTTTGAGCCGGTTCAGGGGTGTGGAAATTTACAAAAAATCCATTCCCATCCGGACCGAAATGTGTGATCTGTGCCTGAACCACTGCACCATCAGTGTGGCCGTCATTGACGGAGAAGAAGTGGCGTACGGTTTTCTGTGCGGAAGGGACTATGGTACGAAGAAATTCGTGAGCAACCGGACTGCCGGATTCCAGTTGCTGAAGGAGCGGCAGAAAATCCTCCCCTTACCCTCCGGAAGGATTCAGGGGGGCAAAGGAGCTCCTGTGGTAGGCATCCCGGCCACACTGCACCTGATGGAAGATCTGACATACTGGACCACTTTTTTCAGGGAAATGGGTATTCCGGTACATACCAGCGAAGGATACAGGGACTCACTGAAGTCGGGGAAAAAGATAGCCGGAGCCGAATTCTGCGCCCCCATCGATTCCATGTACGGTCATGTGGCATACATTGCAGACAGGTGCGATTATATATTCATGCCTGTCTATCTGGAATCCAGGATAAAACCGTTCCAGACCGAGGAGAATTTTTGTTACTACACCCAGTTCAGTGCTTCACTGGCTTTCCATGAAGGCGATCATGTGAGGAAAAAGCTGGTCAGTCCCATGCTGAATTTCAATAAAAAAACCGACCACAATGCCAGTCTCCTCCTGGAGAGCCTGGCAGAGATGGGCTTCGGGAACATGACAAAAAAAGCTGTAACAGGTGCCATGATAAAGGCCGGGGAAGCGGACAGGGAGGTGAGGCGGAAACTGGTGGAACTTTACACGAAGCTCGATCATGGCGGGGATGAAGTCTCGGTCGTATTGCTGGGAAGACCCTATGTTGTGCTCTCCGAAACGCTGAACAAGGGCATCCCGGATATTTTTACAAACATGGGGGTCCGGGCTTTTTACCAGGATATGTTACCTGTCGGGACCGGAGAATACGAACTGGACGGCCTGCGTCAAAAGATCCCCTGGCATTTCGCAGCCAATATCCTTCGCGCGGCCGGGTGGGTCGCACAAAAAAATAACCTCTATCCCGTCCTGATCACGGCCTTTAAATGCGCACCCGATTCTTTCATTATCGAATACTTCAAACAGTTGATGGAGCTGTATTCCAAGCCTTACCTGATCATACAGATCGATGAGCACGACTCCAATGTGGGTTATGAGACAAGGATTGAGGCCGCCCTGCGTTCCTTCAGTAATCATGCTCGCAGCAATGCCACCCTGCCGGATCCCGATCTGGCATCTCTCCTGCCCGGTGTGGAGACGAAACTGGATGGGAAAATCCTTTTAATGCCCAACTGGGACATGTTTGTGAGTCCCCTGGTCGTGGCCAACCTAAAAAGGGCAGGAATTGATGCCAGATTACTGGAAACCAGCGATTTAAGTATTCAAAGAAGCATGGCACTCAATACAGGTCAGTGCCTTCCCATCAGCATCATTGCCCAGGATTACATGGATTATATCAGCAAGCACGCACTGGATCCTTCCAGGGTCATCCTCTGGATGATGGAAGGCAGGATAAGTTGTAATTTAAGACAGTACCCCTTTTATATCAAACGGATCCTGGAAAAATGCGGTAACGGACTGGAGAAGGCCAGTGTCTATTCAGGCGAGCTTACGCACAGGGAACTGTCGGTGGGGATCACCTATTATGCCTATTTTGCCTACATGCTGGGAGGCTTGTTCAGAAAAACTGCCTGTCGCATCAGGCCTTATGAAAAAAATACCGGAGAGACTGACCGGATTTTTACGCAGATCCAGGGAATCCTCATGGAGGCGCTGTCGGGCGGACAATCCATCGACAGTGCAATCAATAAGGGCCTTCGGCTGATCGACGGGATTGCGTATGACGCTTCTGCGCGGAAACCCCTGGTGGCCATCTTCGGCGACCTGTACGTGAGGGATAATGACATAATGAACCAGGATTTGATCAAAACAGTTGAGGAAGCCGGTGGCGAGGTGCTGGTGACCCCTTACCATGATTACATGAAGATTGTCATAGAAAATGTATTCCGGCGTGCGAAACAGCGTGGAGAACATGTGGAAACGGGAATGAACCGGGTTTTGCTGAACATCCTTAAATTTATGGATGAGAGGCATTACAAACCTTTTGCCAGGTACCTGGGACCGGCGCCTGTGATCCGCCCGAGAGACCTGGAAAAATATTTACCCCTGTTCAATATCCATCCCCTCCATTCGGGCGAGTCCTATGACAACATCCTGAAGATCTTCTATATCATGGAGAATTATCCGGAAGTATCCCTGTTCATCCAGACCAATCCTTCCTATTGCTGTCCGGCCCTTGTAACCGAGGCCATGACGAGGCAGATCCGCAAAATCACAGGTGTGCCCGTGGTAACCGTCACTTATGACGGGACCAGCGGCAGGATGAATGATATCATTGTTCCTTACATACAGCGATCCGCTGTGAAATCCGGGAATAGTAACTGACTGCGGATCCGCGGTTTGTATGTTGTCAATAGACCGGGTTCTTCCAGGGTTCGGGTTCCTCATATTTGCTTGCCGATGCCCACCGGATTCCCCGTTTGAGGATCTCAAGCGCTTCGGGAACTTCAAAGTCCTTCATGACATGTCCCAGTGATGTATAGAAGACCCTCCCCTTTCCGTACATTTTTTTCCACACCACGGGCATGGTACACCCACTGATCCAGCTCGCATGCTCGGCGTTGAATGTGGTCGTGGCCAGTACCTTGATATTGGGATCCACATGCATGTAATATTGCTCACTGTGCATGTGGAATTCTTCCAGCCCTCGGGTGACGGGATCATCCCGGTCCACCACCTGCACACTGTAATCAATCACCCCGCCGGGATGTGCCACCCACTGTCCCCCCGTCATGAACTGGTAAGCCACATTCTGCCTGAATGAATCGCAGAGCCCTCCGTGCCACCCTGCGATCCCTGTTCCCTGTTCCACCGCATCCAGCAGGCCTTTCTCCTGCTCCGGAGTAATTTCCGACATGGTGAAGATCTGAATGACCAGGTCAATGCCATCCATATACCTTTTATCGGAATATGGGTCCAGGGAGTTGTGGGCTTCAACCAGGGCCCCTTCCCTTTCCATCCAGGGTTTGAGCAGGTCTACGGATTGTTCGGGTTCGTGTCCGTCCCATCCGCCATAGGTGAACAATACTTTTCTTCCCTCTAGGGATGGGAGGCTGGCTTTTGATCCGGGGTATGAGACCGGATCGGCAGCCGCGGCTTTCAATCCCATGGAAGTCCCCACTCCGGCCATGACCGAAGCGGCAAGGAATTTTCGTCGGTTACAGTACATATTGTCTAGGTGTTATTGCATCATGCATGCAAGTGTCGTTTTTTCGGAATCGCAATCCGGGTTGCCCTTCCGGTGCCCGGAGCAAGGTTTCTTAAATATATACTGAAAATCCATGAATACAAAAAAAACCCTCCGGCACGGCGGAGGGTCCAAGATTAATACGTGATGACCTGGTCAACTATATCAGTTTGACATTCACTGCATTTAATCCTTTTCGTCCTTCAGTTAGTTCGAATGTGACATCGTCATCTTCCTTGATCTTATCAATCAGGCCAGATACATGTACAAAATACTCTTCGTCTGATTCGACGTCTTTAATGAACCCATATCCTTTGGATTCATTAAAAAATTTTACTTTTCCTTCTTTCATTGTAATAATTGAAAATTGATAACGGTACAAAAGTAATATTTTTTAATACCAAATCCATAAAGTGGTGCTATTGATTGATTTTTTTTCGCCATGTAGCCATAATAGCATGCATTTATCTGGGAATTACGTAGAAGAAGATGGCAAAAAAATGAGCCAGGCTGCCGGCGACCACAAGCAGATGCCAGATCAGGTGATGATACCGGAATTTAAACAGCCTGAAAAACAAGATCCCCAAAGAATAACAGAATCCTCCTATCAGGATCCACACCAACCCCATCGTAGGCATTCGCTCCAGGATCGGCACGACCGCGATGATGATCAGCCATCCCATGACCGCATAGGAGATGATATAGAAGGCATTCACACCCCGGTCATAATTCCCGGGCCGGGTAAGGATCATGGTGATGCCGGTCAGCGCCAGTCCCCATTCCAGTCCGAATATCACCCAGCCCAGCGTTCCGCTCAGCGTCACCAGTGCGAATGGCGTGTATGTACCGGCAATTAAAAGATAAATGGCAATCATATCAAAATTGAAGAAGAAATCCTTGGTCTTTCCCACGGGCAGGAAATGGGTCAGGGTTGAGGAGAGGTACAGCGCGATCATGGAAATACCGAAAATGGATGTTGTTACCACATGGACGGGATTTCCCCTGGTCGATGAATAGTAGACCATCAGTACCAGTCCCGCCACAGCCAGCAATGCTCCGGCAAAATGAGAGATGGCATTGGCAAGTTCCTCTCCTTTGCTGAATTTCCTGTTGGATTTCATGGGATATGATTTGCTTCAAAGGTAGTCATATTGCTTTATGGTGATCCCAAATTGAGTATATTTGCTCCGGTTTCATTCACCAAGCATCCATATCGTCTCTCATGAAGCGTACCTACATTCATATGTGTCTTATTTTTTTTCTCTTCAATCCGCTGCAGGCACAGTTGACAAAAACGGACAGACTGCTGAACAGCAGCAGGGACCTGAGCGGGAACGAACTGGGAAAAGTATACTACGAGCTTTCTGTGGCGTTGCAGGATGAAACTCCTGACAGTGCACTGTATTACGCCAACCAGGCCGAATTGATCTTCACCAGAAGTGATCCTGCCCAGCTTCTGCCGTTCCTGTTCAAAAGCAAGGGTAAGATCTATGAAAACAAAATGGCTTTTGAAAGAAGCCTCTTTTATTACCGGAAAGCATTCGATGAATTCATCAAACTGGAAAACCACCAGGAGATCGGAAGCTGCGCTCTCAGCATCGGGAACATCTACTATGAAATGGCCGATTTCAGTGAAGCTTATTACTTCTATCTGCAGAGTCTCCATGCTTATGAAAGGGCAGGCGACCAGGCAGGAGTCGCCAGAATGGAAAATAACCTGGGTGCGGTATCCCATGAAATGGGAAAACTGGATGAAGCCGAAAAACATTACCAGAACGCACTGAAGATTTACCGGGAGAACAAACTGCCCCGGGAGGAAAGCAATGCACTGAATAACATCGGACTGATCCTGTATGACAGGCAGCAGTATGATTCTGCGCTTTTATACTTCCGGGAAGTGCTGGGAAAGGTCGATAAGGATTCAACCGGTTCTGAAGAGGAGTGCTATACCCTTTCAGCGGTGTATAACAACATGGCGCTAACCTATGTGGAACTGAAAGAGTACAGCATGGCCCTGAGGTACCTCAGGGACGGGTTGTCCCTGGCACGCGCCATCGGAGATCAGTACACCATCGGGTCGGTCTTTAACAATCTGGGTTCGGTCCACAGGGAAATGAATAACCAGGATTCATCGCTTTTCTATCTCCACCGGTCCCTCCAGATTGCAAACCAACACGGATTCAAGCACCTGAAGCTGGAATCCTATGACGAACTGGCAAAATTACATGCACAGGCCGGCAATTATATATCCGCCTACAACTGGACACTGAGGTATGATACCGTTTATAAATCCCTTTTCAATGAGATTCAGTCGGAACAGATCGCCAGGCTCAGGGCCCGATACGAGCAGGAACTCAAGGACAGGGAGATTGAGCAACTGCAGTCCGAATCCCAGGTTCAGCGGATGCTCAATAAGGTGTTCATTATATTCATCCTGGTCATCATTGCCCTGGTCATCATCATTGCATTCAATCTGCGCTCAAAAAAAGTAACCAACCGGATGCTGGCGGAACGCAATCTCCAGATCTCCGATGCCATCCAGAAATTGAGTGAGTCCGAGGAAGAGCTTCAGCATCTGAACAGGTCCAAGGACAGGATCTTTTCCGTGGTAGCCCATGACCTGCGAAACCCTGTGGCAGCAGTGGCAGGTTTTTCAGAGTTGCTTTATGATAATTTCGATCAGTTTCCGGTCGAGACCCAGAAAGAATATCTGCTTCAGATCCTTCAGGCCACCCAGCGGATGCAAAACCTGCTGGAAAACCTTCTCATCTGGGCCAGGGCTCAGATGAAAGCGGTGCAATATGAACCCGAGCCAATCAAAATTAAAAGCATTGTGGATGATTGCGCCAGGGAACTGAAGGCAAACCTGGACCACAAAAAGATCGAGTGCGTGGTAAAAATAGACAGGAAGTGCGTTGCCTATGCAGATAAATCCATGATACACACCGTCTTTCGCAATCTTATCATGAACGGGATCAAATTCAGTTTTCCCGGCGGCAGGATCTGGATCACTTCCGAAATAGCAGAAAATGCCTGTGCCGTTTCCGTCAGGGACGAGGGGATCGGCATTCAGCCCGAGATCCAGCAGAAACTCTTCAATGCCAACGAAGTGGTGACCACACCCGGCACTACCGGCGAATCGGGATCGGGACTTGGCCTGGTGATCTGCAGTGAATTCGTTGAAAGGAATCAGGGCACCATTCATGTCAGAAGCGAGCCTGGAAACGGTTCCACCTTCACTGTGAACCTGCCCCTGGCAGATGGGGATTAGCAATGCGCTATTTCAGTTTTTCCCTGAACACCTTCTCGAATTTCTCCACCTTGGGTTGAATGACAATCCTGCAGTATCCCTGCTCAGGATTGCTGGCAAAGTATTCCTGGTGATAATCTTCGGCCGGATAAAATGTGTCATAAGGCTCCACCTGGGTCACGATCGGGTTTTCCCAGATCCCCGCCCCGTCAAGTTCTCCGATGACTTTTTCAGCCAGCTGGCGTTGTGCTTCATCATGGTAAAGGATGAGTGACCTGTATTGGGTTCCCACATCCGCTCCCTGGCGGTTCCGCGTGGTGGGGTCATGGGTCCTGAAGAAGATCTCCAGCAGGTCTGCATAGCTTACCACTCCGGGATCATAGGTGATTTGCACCACCTCGGCATGGCCTGTACCCCCGTTTGTCACCTGCCGGTATGTGGGATTCTTTGTTTCTCCCCCCGCATAACCCGAGGTCACTGACTGTACACCCTTCACACGTTCGAAAATGGCTTCCACACACCAGAAGCAGCCCCCTCCGAAAGTGGCTTTTTCAACAGGCTCTTTCATTGTATTATTTCCATTAAAAGTGATTGTCTGCAGGACGATCATCGTCCATACCGCACCGATCGTTCCCATGTCATTTCGTGTTGTATGATATGCATCTAACCAGATGCCGGTAAAAATGTTCTTGGGGTGGCATCAATCCATATTTCGTCGTAACTTTAACGCATGTACCCGGCATCTCATTATAAGACCGTCGATGAAGGGAAAATCCAGTGCCGGCTTTGTCCCCATTACTGCGTGCTGGAGGAGAATGAGCGGGGTATCTGCATATCACGGGTTAACAAAGGAGGAAAACTCTTTACGGAGAGTTACGGGATCCTTTCGGCCATTTCCGCAGATCCGGTGGAAAAGAAGCCGCTGTATCACTTTTATCCGGGTAAACCCATTCTCTCCATCGGAAGCTACGGCTGCAATCTATCATGCACCTTCTGTCAGAATTGTGAGATCTCGCAGATCGACAGTGCAGTATTTTCCGGTCATGCAGTCATTGAACCGGAAGGTGTTCTCCGCAAAGCGGTCCTGCTGCGTGACAACATCGGACTGGCCTATACCTATAACGAGCCGACCATCTATTTTGAATTCATGTTCAGGTGTGCGGAACTGATCCGGGAAAGGCAGATGAAAAATGTCATGGTCACCAACGGATTCATCAATGAAGCACCCCTGGAGGAGCTGTTGGCTCTGATGGATGCATTCAATGTGGACCTGAAGTCCTTTCGTGATGATTTCTACAGGCGCATTTCGGGGGGGAGGCTGAAACCGGTGCTTCAGACCATTGAAAAGATTGCGAAATCGGACCGTCACCTGGAACTGACCTTTCTGATCATTCCCGGGCTGAATGACAACGCGGCAGAATGGAACGAGATGATTGCGTGGATCAGTAACCACTGTGGACCCGATACGGTACTTCATGTCAGCAGGTACTTCCCCCGGTACAAAATGAAGAATCCGCCCACTCCCGCTCATACCATACAGCAATTTATTTACGCGGCAAGTGAAAAGATCAGGTATGTGTATCCCGGCAACACGCAAAACCAGATGGACAGTAATACGTATTGCCCCTCCTGTCATGCACTGCTCATTGAGCGGGATCACTATACCGCAAGGATGAAGGGCATTGATCCAGGAGGATACTGTAACCGTTGTCATACAAAGATTTACGGAATTTTTAATGCCATGGGATCATGAAAATCAGAAATCCGGCGGTTGAAGGTCGATTCTATCCCTCCAGCAGGGAGGGAATTTTTCATCAGATCCGGGAATTCGAAAAGGCGGACAGGTATCCGGTGAAGGAGATGCAGGCCGAACGTATCTTCGGCGGGGTCCTCCCGCATGCGGGACATATGTTCTCGGGATATCAGACGGTTCCCTTTTTTCAGGTGATACGCAAAATTGACAGACCACCCGAAACATTCATCATCGTTCATCCGAACCATACCGGCAGTGGTCTTCCACTGGCCGTTGATGAGCATGAAGCCTGGAGGAACTGTATCGGTGATGTGCCCCTGGACATGGAACTGGCTGGAGTCATGGACCTACCGTACAGCAGACTTTCCCATGCACATGAACATGCCGGCGAGGTGATCGTCCCCTATCTGCAGTATTATATGGGAGACCAACCGTTTTCCATCGTTCCTGTCTGTATGATGGACCAGCGCTTTGAGCGTGCCAGGCATGTAGCCGAGCGGATCCGGCACGCGGTCTCAAAGCTGGAAAGACGGGTGCTGGTCCTGGCTTCAAGCGATTTTTCTCATTTCTTGTCTGCTTCGGAAGGAGCGCAAAAGGACCAGCTGGTGCTGGATGAGATCATGCGCGGTAATGCGGCAGGTGTGGCGGATGCGGTAAGAAGGAACCATATTACCGTCTGTGGGTATGGTCCCATTATGGTGCTTCTGGAATACGCAGCCATGGAAGATCCCAGTTACAGGGTGAAAATACTCGCAAGGGGTCATTCCGGCGAGGTGGTCCCATCGCGTGAAGTGGTTGACTATATCTCGATGGTGGTGTATCTATGAGACTGACCACGTCCCATAAAAGGCTTCTGCTCAAAATTGCAGGAGACAGCATTGCCTCTGCGGTCAGGACTGAACGATCCCCTGCTGTCCCTCCAGATCTCACTGTGCCGGCCCTGCAATTGAAATGTGGTGTATTCGTGTCGGTTTATGTGGATGGAAGACTCCGCGGTTGTCTGGGCACATTCTCCGAAGAGGAACCCCTCTGGCAGAACGTTCAGAGATTGGCCGCCTCAGCTGCCACAGCGGATACCCGGTTCAGTCCCCTGATGCCTGAAGAACTCGGGAGTATGCGAATCGAGATCAGCGTGCTCTCGCCCCACAAAAGGATTACGGACATTCGCGAGATCAAACTGGGTAAACACGGGATTTATCTCCAAAAAGGACTGAACCGGGGAACCTTCCTGCCCCAGGTGGCCCCGTCCCAGCAATGGGATGTGTATGAGTTCCTTGGCAATTGTGCAAAATATAAGGCAGGGATCGGATGGGAAGGATGGAAAACAGCCGAGATTTATATTTTTGAAGCCATCATCTTCAATTCGGAAGATTAAATACTTGCTGGCAGGGATGGGAAAATCACCCCAACCAGCCAGGGTGCAGTTCTTGAACAGCCCGTCAGATCAGCTGAAAAAAATGGTTACAAAGTTGCATTTTAGAATATAACCTTTATATTTGTTCACTGAAGCTTTGATTTGGGCTATGATCAGATAGTCACTAACCCTAAAGCTAAATCTACGTTAGAAGATCCCGGATGCATATATGCCCGGGATCTTTTAGTTATATATCTCTTTGATTTTCTGCTAATTAGATAATTACTGCCAAAATTGTAAAATGTACACTTTCGGTTTTTGGCATTGCTTTTGCATTTCTGTTACCAAAGATGTATGACAACAGAAAAACACAGAAACCATGAAAACGATCAGATACACCACCGTCCTGCTGATTACAATGGCCCTGGGGTTTTATACGGTCCAGGCGCAATCGGCACGTCGCAGCGATCACCGGGAGAAAAGGGAGGTCTCGGCGACAAAAGTGAATAAGCGAGAAGCAACTCCGCAGAAGGCCCGGACAGCAAGGACCAGCGCGCCGGTTCAGAAGAAAGAAGTCCAGAGGCAGCGAACCGTGCAGTCCGCACCCAATGTCAGGCGGACAGAAGTCCAGAGGCAGCGGACCATGCAGCCCGCACCCAATGTCAAGCGGACAGAAGTTCAGCGGCAACGGGCTACCCAGCCCAACCGGAACGTTCAGCGAACGGACGCCCAGAGGCAGCGGACCGTGCAACCCGCACCCAATGTCCAGCGTCAGCGGACCGTGCAGCCCGCACCCAATGTCCAGCGTCAGCGGACTGCCGGGGATGCCCAGAAAAGGACCAGCATCAGCACACCGAACAATCCCAGAAGCACCTACCGGAAAGCCGACAGCAAAGTCTATGTGGACCGGAACAGGACAGCCAATACCAGGGTGAACAAGTATTCGAGCAAACAATACTACGGGGGCCATCATTACCATTATGTTTATCCGAAAGTAAGGGTGACCACCCATCATCATCACGATACATACATACACCATTACAGGGTACTTTACCGCCCGAAGTATGTGAACATCTACTGGACCCGTAACATGTACCGGGATTACAGAACCTGGTATCCCAACTACCACTGGAGGTACGATTACGGATACAGGATCCAGACCATCTCGATCTTTGATGCAAAATACAACCTGGGTGAGGTAGCAGCGGTCTACGGAAGGGTGTATGCGACCTGGTACAACAGGGAGACCGACGACTACCTGCTCTTCTTCGGAGGCGATTATCCTTACCAGGAATTCACAGTGGTGCTGCCTGCCCATGTGGCGAAGCGATTCAGCTGGAGACCTGAACGGTACTTCCTCGGCCAGCACATCATCGTCAACGGGCTGATCACCACCTTCGACGGGATCCCTGAAATCGTGGTGAAACACAGGAGGCAGGTGGAACTCTACTGACAGGCGGACCAGGATCCGTACACGGAAAGTCAGAAATTCTGCGGAGGACGTTTCAAAAGAGCGTCCTCCGTGCTTTTATGGTCTTACAATGACAGATACACTCCTCAGCGAGTAGGCGGTAAATATTCCTATCCCGTTATTGCCGATGTTTGAATGGACGTTAGCGGAGGGACCTGAAAAGAGGGGATTGTTACCCATGATTTCCAGCTGTGCATCCGAGATAAAATCAAAGAAATCTTCCCCGATACTGTTCAGTTCCAGGGTGACCGTATCTCCGGGCAGCAGCGTCTGCCGGGGATCGGAATCAGTCAGGAATCCGACGGGGAGTCCGTATATGTATTTTCCATTGACGAAATCATCGGACTGAACCCTGTAATCGGATAATTCATCGGTCAGCAGATCGCTGTTTTTCCATATCTTAAAACCGTACCATTCCCTTTCCGGGGAATCCATCGCAAACATGAAAACCTGATACCCCGAAAAGAATGGTGTCTGGAAATATACCAGCCTGATGGAATCCAGCATGGGGGTGACGGGCATGGTGGTTTCTGCTTCGTAAGACTCAAAAATGCCGTCATTGTCCACGTCCACCTGGCTGATATGTAAATGGTATCTGGTCAGGGGTTTTCCACGAAATGCCACCGGGGTCTGATATAAACCCGGGACAGAATCCAGCTCCTCAAGCCGGAGCACGGTCTCCCCCATTTTCAACTCTACCAGCGCATCCGATACAGCCGGGGCCGGCTGATTGGAGAAATAGTCGCTCGTGGTGGATAAGCGGACCTGGTGGTGCAGCGAATCGGTGGTGACAGTACCGAAGACCACAAGTCGCCGGTAAGTGGTATCAAGTTCTATATCAATCACTTCCTGGCATGCCGGAAGGGCCAATGCAGCCATCAGCAGGATCACACCGTACCGGTATGGGATCGTTCGTCTCATCAGAACCTGAAATTATAGGTGATGGCCGGAATGATTGAAAACAGGTAAGTCATTTCCGCATAGGTCTGGTCAGGATGCAGCTCATCCTGGACAAAACTGATGGTCCAGACATTTTTCCTGGCATAGGCATTGTAAACGGAAAAATTCCATTCACCCGACCACCTTTTTTCCGGTTTCTTCCTCCCTTTGATGGTGAGCGAGAGATCGAGCCGGTGATAATCGGGGAGCCTGTATTCATTCCTTCCGGTGTAAAGCGGAAGAATGTTCCCTAGGATCTCGTATCTGCCTGTGGGCATCGTAAAAGGAATACCGGTGGAATAGATCCAGTTTGAGGCGAACGCAAACCTGTCCGAGATATCGTAACTGAATACAACCGCCACATCATGCGGTTTATCGTAGGGAGCCGGATAGGGTTTACCATCATTGATCCCGGAAATATCCCGGATGGCCCTGGAATAGGTATAACTGACCCATCCCGCGAACCTGCGTGTTTCATATTTTACAAAGAACTCCGCACCGTAGGATGTGGCGTCTCCGATCCTGAGCTCACCCTCCAGCCTTGGATTCAGCAGGAGCTGGGCATGATCCCTGAAATCAATGGCATGGTTCATCTTCTTGTAATAGACCTCCAGGGAAGTCTCAATCCTGTTGTCCAGATAGTTCCTGAAGTAGCCGAGGGTCACCTGGTCCGAAAGCTGGGGCCTGATGTTGGGTGAGGCGGAAAACCAGACATCCAGCGGGGTACCGGCAGAGGAATTGCTTGCCATCTGCATGTATTGCCGCGTGCGTGAATAACTGGCTTTCACGGAACTCTTTTCATTGATGAGTATGTTGGCCGACAGGCGCGGTTCCAATCCGTGATGGAAATGATAAAACTCCCCGCGCGCATAGTACGTGGAGTCGATCACTTCATAATCATCATTATAGGTGAATACCTGCGCATCTCCGATGTTATGGAAGAAAGAATAACGCAATCCGTATCGAACTGCAAGCCGGTTTCCCAGTTTCGACTCCCCCGAAAAGTATACGCCATTTTCCAGTGAATAATTACCGGAGAGTGCCGATTTCGTCTCATTTCCATCCTGGTCCTTCGCAACGATCGAACCAGGTTTGATCACGTGGAAGAAACTGGATACTCCGTACCTGATGGTGTGTTCGGGCCTGAGGTACCAGGTGAAATCGCCCCTGAAACCGTAGTCATCCAAAAAAGAGATCCAGTTGAAATAGGGGATCTCACCCTGCGGGGTGCCCAGATCGTAGAAATAATGCGAATTGATCAGGGTAAAGTTGCTGAATAGTTTCTTGCTGAAGAGATGGTTCCACCGCAGGGAAAAGGTCCGGTTACCGAAATACATACCCGCAAAATCGTTGGCAAACACATCTTTCCCGAAGTAACCCGACAAAAAAAGCCTGTTCCGGTCGTTGATGGTATAATTGAGCTTCGCGTTCAAATCGAAAAAGTACAGGCTGTTGTCACGTACGGCCGTATCTTTTGCCAGCGGCAGAAAGATATCGGCATACGTACGCCTTCCTGAAAGCAGGAAGGAAGCTTTCTCCGAAAAGACAGGGCCTTCCAGCGTAAGCCGGCTTGAAATGGTCCCGATCCCCCCGGTTGCACTCAGTTTGTGGTTGTTGCCATCCTTCATCCGGATATCAAGCAGCGAAGCGAGCCGTCCGCCCGAACTGGCGGGGATGTCTCCTTTATACAGTTTCACATCTTTTATGGCATCGTTGTTGAACACGGAAAAAAAACCCAGCAAATGGGAAGCGTTATACACGGGGGCTTCATCCAGAAGGATCAGGTTCTGATCCCTTGCCCCTCCCCTCACGCTGAATCCCGATGACCCTTCACTGGTCACCTGAACCCCCGGAAGCAGCTGGATGGCTTTGATTACATCCACTTCTCCAAGCAGGGCCGGGATTTTTTTGATGGACTGAATGGGCAGCTGGGTGGAGCCGGTCTCCACACGCGTAATATTGGAATTGCTGCTTTCGGCTGTGACGGTTACCTCCTGCAGTTCAAGGTATGATTCTTCAAGCGCGACATGAAGCGCCAGGTCCGTTCCCAGGTTTACCGGCCGTGTCTCTGTCAGATACCCCACATAGGAAAATACCAGGCTGTAGAAGCCGGGATCCAGTGTGAGGGAATAGAAACCGTATGTGTTGGTGATGGTGCCGGTCCCGCTTTCCAGAATGACCACATTGGCACCGATCAGTGCCTCACCGGTGGCCGCATCCCTCACATAGCCGCTGACACTGACTTTTCCATGACCTGCCGCAGCCAGGAAAAAAAGTATGATGGAAAAAAACCAGGCTTGATGATTCCCGCGTACTGTCATCAAAAATAAAAGGATAACAACTGAAACCCAAAAAAGATGCACCCGTGGTCAGAGAATGAACAAGAATCTGATTCAGATCGTCTTCATCTTTCAGGATCCGGACAGCTTTACGACCTGGCTCATGGCATCGATAAATGCCTCCACCGAAGCGGTGATAATATCGGTGGAAGCTGAAAATCCATAATATACCACTCCCTTGTGCTCCACCTGCATATGCACTTTCCCGAGATCATCGCTACCCCGGGTGATGGCCTGGATAAGAAACTCTTCGATCCGTACTTTTTTGTTCAGGATGCTTTTCACCGCATTGATGGAAGCGTCCACAGGTCCGTTCCCTTCCGCTGTAGCCGAATGGGTGGTCCCGTCCCATTCGATATGCACAGTCGCCACCGGAGTGGTTCCTTTACCGCAAAGGACCTGCAAATGATGCAGGTGCAGGTTGCGCTTGATGTCTCTGGCACTGGATCCGGCCAGTACCTTGAGGTCCTCATCCACAATTTCCTTCTTGGAATCTGCCAGCTCCAGGAACTTGTCATAGATACGATCCAGGGCCTCCCTGGTGAATGAATATCCCAGCTTTTCGAGGCGGTGTTTCAGCGCTGCCCTGCCGCTTCTCGCCGTGAGCAATATGGAAGATTCGTTGATCCCCACTGTACGGGGATTGATGATCTCATAATTTTCCCTTCTTTTCAAAACCCCGTCCTGGTGGATCCCGGAGGAGTGTGCGAAGGCATTGCGGCCGACAATGGCTTTGTTTGGCTGAACCGGCATACGCATCAGGGTGGATACCAGCCTGCTGGTCCGGTAGATCTTCTTTGCGTTGATGCGGGTCTGCAGGTCCAGGTGTTTCCTGCTCTTCAGTATCATGGCCACCTCTTCCAGGGATGTATTTCCGGCCCGTTCGCCGATCCCGTTGATGGTCACTTCCACCTGGCGGGCTCCGTTGATCACCCCGCTCATGGTGTTGGCCGTAGCCATCCCCAGGTCGTTGTGGCAGTGCGTGGAGATAATGGCGCGGTCGATGTTGCGGACATGCTCCTTCAAGTACCGGATCTTTTTCCCGTATTCATCCGGCAATGTATAACCGGTGGTATCCGGAATATTCACCACGGTGGCCCCGGCATCGATCACCGCCTCGATCACCCGGGCCAGGTATTTGTTATCTGACCGGCCTGCATCCTCTGCATAAAATTCCACATCCTCCACAAACGATTTGGCGTATTTGACCGCCTCCACGCCCCGTTCAACGATCGCTTCCGGATTACTGTTCAGTTTATGGTATATGTGGTAGTAAGAAGTGCCGATACCGGTGTGGATCCGCGGACGTTTGGCGAATTTAAGCGATTCCGCAGCCACTTCAATATCCTGTTTGACCGCCCTTGTCAGGGCACAGATGACGGGTTCCGTGATGACCTTGCTGATCTCAACCACCGAATTGAAATCCCCGGGACTCGAAATGGGGAAACCTGCCTCGATGATATCCACCCCCAGTTCCTCCAGGGCCCTGGCAACTTCGATTTTTTCAATGGTATTGAGCTGACAGCCGGGGACCTGTTCCCCGTCCCGCAGGGTGGTGTCAAAGATAAAAACCTGTTCTTTTGCCATGATGCTTCATTTTGTGGATAAAACCCAACCACAAAAGAAGCAAATAAAATACAAATATGCTATACAGCATATCAATTAAATGATTTCCTGAGCTGATCCACCCAGGCCGCCACCCGCTCCTTGTTCATGGAGCCCTGGTTTTCATAATCGATGGCGAGCCCGAGGAATTCGTCACCCCGCCGGGCCCTGGACCGTTCGAAGGTATACCCTTCCACCGGGGTGAACCCGACCAGCTCCGCGCCTTGTGCTTCCAGGACCTCCGCCATGATACCCAACCCGTCCAGGAAATTCTCGGGATAGCCCACCTGGTCGCCCAACCCGAAAAGTGCAATTTTTTTCCCTTTCAGGTCCATTTCCTCCAGGGCAGGCACGAACTCATCCCAGTGGTTGGGCAATTCTCCGTCAAACCAGGTGGAGACTCCCATGATGATCTGGTCGTAGGCAAGGAACTTTTCTTCGGTAATATCTTCGGCATTGACCATCTCCACCTGGTCGTCATTGAAGGCTTCTTTGATCCGTTCTGCGATTTTGGCTGTCTTTTTTGTGTTGAAGCTGTAGATGATGGCTGTTTTTTTCATCGGGTGACTTGCATTTGGATTAGTATTTAAGCAATTCGGAGACAGCGGATTCGATCCGCTTGATATCCGGAAGAATGGCCTTTTCAAGGATCCGGCTGAATCCCACCGGGGTAAATGCAGAACCGACACGCTTCACAGGTCCGTCCAGGTATTCGAAAGCTTCCTCCATGATCCATGCTGCCACCTCACCGCCGAATCCCCCGAAAACTTTGTCCTCATGGACCACGAGGACCTTCCCCGTTTTTTTCACCGTCCGCAGGATGGCTTCCGTATCCAGGGGGCTGAGTGACCGGAGGTCGAGCACTTCCAACTCCGCTTTTCCTTCCTCCCTGAACTGATCGGCCAGTTCCACACACATGGGGGTTGTGTTCCCGTAAGTAATGATGCTCAGATCAGTGCCTTCCCGCCTGATCCTCGCTTTACCGAACGGGACCTCAAAATCATCCGGGATGGGTGTGGCAGTCTTGGGAGCATTGTACAGTGCCTTGGGTTCCAGGAAGAGGGTGGTTCCGCGCGATCTGATGCTCGTTCTGAGCAATCCTGCTGCATCATCGGCATAACTGGGATAAACAACCCGAATCCCGGGAAAGGTGGTCAGCGCGCCTTCAATGGTTTGCGAATGGTAGAGTCCGCCTCCTATGTATCCTCCCGATGCCAGGCGAATGGTGATGTTGGGTGAAAACTGTCCCTTGGTACGCCAATAATCGTGTGAAGTTTCCACCAGCTGCTCCATGGCAGGCCAGAAATAATCTGCAAATTCGGCCCCTTCCACCACGATCCGGAGCTTGTCGTTAAAACGGCTCATCCCGTTGGCCGTTCCCACGATATAATCCTCAGCGATGGGTGCATTGAAGACCCGTTCCTTCCCGAATTCCTGCTGCATGCCCTTGGTTACATTGAAAATCCCGCCCTTTTCCTTGTAGGCAATATCCTGCCCCCAGATATAGGTATCCGGATTGTGCCTGAATTCCGCCTTCAGGGTCTCATTCAGTGCTTCGATCAGTTTTTTGGGTTCTCCTTCATGCTGGTGCAGTCCTTCCGGATACTTTTCACTGATGTAGGGTTCGGGGACCACAAAATCATGAATGGAGTCCGGGTCCGGATCAGGTGCGCTCATGGCAGCCTTGTGAGCAGCCTTCACCTCCTCCTTGGCCTCATTCTCCAATGCCTCGATCTCCTCTTCCGTGAAACGCTCATACCGCAGCAACAATCTCCTGAACTTGGCCAGGGGGTCGTATTCCTGTACATAATTCAATTCGTAGTCATCCCTGTACAATTCATGCCTGTCCGAGTTTGAATGAGAATGGATCCTGATGCAGTTGGCCTGCACGATCACCGGGGTCTCGTGATCGATCACATACTGCTTCGCTTCGGCCATGGTGTTCATGCTGTCAAAAACATCCTTTCCGTTGCAGTGGTAGATCTTCAGGTACTTGAATCCGCTGAAATTATCGGCCACTTTTCTGTTTGCAGTCTGGTCGGCTTTGGGTACCGAGATACCGTATCCATTGTCCTGAAAGACAAATATAACCGGAAGCCTTTCGTTGCTTGCGCCATTAATGGCCTCGTAGACATAACCTTCCGAAACGGATGATTCTCCCTGTGAACTGATCACCACACCGGGGAATTTGTATTTCTTCAGTGCCCTGGCCAGACCGGCGGCATGCTGGGTGTGGTTTCCCGTGCAAGAAGAGGTGTTGTGAATGTTCCATTCCGGTTTTGCGAAATGGTTGGACATATGGCGTCCGCCGCCTGCCACATCCGTATCCTTGGAAATACCGTTCAGGATCAGCTCTTCTGCCGTGATCCCCGCTGAATGGGCGGTCAGCATATCCCTGTAATATGGAAAAAGATGATCGTTCTCCCGGTCAAATACCTGTCCGATTGCCAGCTGAATACCGTCATGTCCTGCATAGGGTGCATGGTAGGACCAGCCGATGGCCTGTTTCAGATAATTGGGCGCACGGTCGTCAATGGCCCTTCCCACCAGCATGAGCTTGAGCCATCTGGCCAGGGTTTCCTTATCGGTATGTTTGATGCTGTATTGCTTCTTTTCTGCCATACTTTTACTGTTTAAAATTGCCTGTTTCCGGATCGAATGATTCAATAATATCTCCCAGCCGTTTCAGGAATGCACCCCCGAGGGCCCCATCGATGATCCTGTGGTCGTAGGTAAGCGATAACCACATCAATTGCCTGACAGCGATCACGTCCCCGTATGCAGTTTCCAGCACGGCAGGTTTTTTCTTGATTGATCCGATCGCCAGAATGGCCACCTCGGGCTGATTGATGATGGGGGTCCCGATGTCATTCCGGAAGGTGCCGAAATTGGTTACAGTGAAAGTGCCCCCGCTGATGTCGTCGGGATTCAGCTTATTGTTCCTGGCAGCCTGTGCCAGCTCATTCATTTTTTTGGTTAGTCCGGTCAGATTCAGGGTATCGGCGTCCTTGATGTTGGGTACGATCAGGTTATTATCCTGAAGTGCCACGGCAATGCCCAGGTTGATCCGCTTTTTGAGAATGATCTTCTCCCCGTCCACCGAAGCATTAATCTGCGGGTATTCTTTCAGCGCGCGTATGGTGGCATCCAGGAAAACAGGCAGGTAGGTAAGCTTCACACCTTCTTTCTTGTGATACTCCTCTTTGACCCTGTTCCTCCAGTTCACCACATTGGTCACATCCACCTCGATCATGTTGGTTACGTGCGCCGAGGTCTGTTTGGATCTGACCATATGCGCGGCGATCAGTTTCCGGAGCCTGCTCATTTCGATCACTTCGTCTTCCGCTCCCGCAGAGGCGGCAACCGCAGCCTTCTTTTCGGGTGCCGGTGTATCTTTTGGGGCTGATTTCGCAGCCTGATCATCCTCTTTGGCCGGCCGGTCTCCGGAGGACTTTTCACCTTTTTGCCTTTCTTCCAGGTACTGAAGCACATCTTTTTTCTGCACCCTGCCGTGGATGCCGCTTCCTTGTATCCCGTCCAGTTCTGCCCGGGAAATATTCTCTTCACCGGCGATTTTTCTTACCAGGGGTGAATAGAACCTGTCGGTTCCCCGTCCGGAATCAAGATCTTGCGGGGATGTCCCGGGTTTTTCTTCCGGCTTCTTCTCCGGCTGATCTTCTATTTTATCTTCTGTTTTATCTGCTGCTTTATCTTCCGCCTTTTCTTCTGCCTTTTCTTCTGCCTTTTCTTCTGCCTTTTCTTCTGCCTTTTCTTCTGTTTTTTCGTCTGGTTTTTCTTTTGCCGGGGTTTCTTCCTTTTCTCCTCCCGTATCGATTAGTGCAATCACAGTTCCGACAGCCACAACCTCATCCTGTTTGAATAATATTTTTTTCACTGTCCCGGCAACCGGGGACGGAATCTCAGAATCAACCTTGTCGGTAGCGATCTCCAGCAAAACATCATCCTCTTCGACCTGGTCACCTTCTTTCACAAACCAGTTCGTAATGGTTGCTTCTTCAATGCTCTCCCCCATTTTTGGCATAATAATTTCAAAATTCGCCATGGTGTAATGATTTGATTGTGGTGTGGTTCATTGTTTTGTCGTTGGTATAACAAAGATGCCGGTGAATTTGTTTTTCTATTCCTCTTCCTCGAAATGCACATCGAGTATGACAGGTTCACCGATTGCATGCCGGTCGATCACCGGTCTCTTTTTAATTACAGGATAGCTGATCCTGGTATCCGGATAGCTCAGATGAATGAGCATGGCTGCTACAGAAAAGATCTTGGGCCCCTGTGGAAAGAGGCTGATGGCGTATTCATTGCGCAGGGGAAGGATCACATCGACCAGATTCTGATAGATTACCTGTCCGTTCCGGATCGGGTAGGCGATCAGGTTCCGGATCGGCACCTCATTGATCAGGGAATGGTTGTTGACGAATACTTTCTCAACAAATTGCTTATCCACCGGAGGATCTGCATAGAAGAGGTACAGAAGATCGGGCCTGACAAGCCTGTAAATGGATTCACACAATGATTCTTCATGTCCCAGTCCCAACAGCAGCGCTTTCTTTTTCTTTGTCCCGGCAGCAATCTCACTTTTCGCAAAATCCACGAGCCGTTTCACTTTCTGGGGAGGACCCGGCTCCACGTACTGCGCAAGGGTATAAACGAACCTGATGCTGGCAGTGGCATAATACTCCTGGTTCTCACTGAACCATCTGAACAATTCAAAATACCAGAGCTGGGGCATGCTGGTGCAATCAACCAGGATGTTGACATTCCCTTCACCCGAAGGAGAAAGCATGGATCCGAAATCGGGAATCCCCGAAACGATCGGTCTGATTTCAAAACCCGCTGACTCGAAGAAAATCCTGTTCTCCTGAAATGAATGCTCCTTCAGGTTTTCGGTGGCGGAAAGGGCTATTTTTCTGCAGGTAAGGCCACCCATCAGCCTGGCAATGTGGGTGGCGCGTGATTCAAATCCCAGTGTGGTAATGAAAAGATCCGGCTGAAAATCGTTCAGCCGGTCCGGTTCAACGTGATGTATACTCGAAAGCTCCATACAAGCGATCAATGGATCCATCAAATATATAAGGAAAATTGAAACGAACTTTTTGAATGAGATTAAAGTTTCGGATTTGTGGCGGGTATTTCATGGATCGGGTTCGGACTTTCAAGGTCCATGGTAAAAAGATCAATTTCAGGCCATTCTTTCACACGGTTGACTGCGCTGAACATCATCCCCGAAACATACCTGTGGATGTCAGAATGTTTATAGGTACTCGTATTGATCATTACCAGCCAGTTGAGCCCGTTTCTCTGTCTGACCACCAATGCCGAGGAACCGGTCAGGTACCCGGTACGCCACCATGTGCCATGGCTGTCTGTTCCACGCCAGCCGAAGAGTCCCCTTCCCGCGACGTCGGGATCGGACATCATGGAGATGGACTCCTCCGAAAGGATGTCCGGCTGACCGGCAAATCCATCGATGGCGGTGAGAAATTTGATCAGTTCCGGTGCGGATGCCACCCATCCTCCTGCCGGCCCCAGCAGTTCAATGTTATTCCCTCCGTAATAGATGGGCACAATTTCACCGGACCCGTCAATGGAATGTGCGGCCATAATTCCCGCACTGCTGTGGTATCGCACCTCGTTGGGATATTTCTGATGATAATAGCTTTTACCCACGTGCATGTCATGGATGTCAAGCGGCTTCATCAGGTTCATGACCACATAATCCTGATATGGCATCCCGCTTTTCCGCGCAATGATCTCACCCAGGATGGCATAACCCAGGTTGGAGTAGCTGTATCTTATTCCGGGTGTGTAATTCAGTCTCCTGGAAAGAGTATACCGGAGAATATCCTCAAATTGAGCGGGAGGATCGATATCCATTTTCCTGGCTATGTAAAGCGAATTGAACACCGGATCCCCGGAATACCTGGACCACCCGGCGGTGTGATTGAGCAAGTGCCTGACGGTAATATTTTCAATTCTCCTGTCCTTATATTCCCTGAAAATTGAATCACTGAGTATCCCGTCGGTGCCAAAAACCATTTCATCCAGGTCCAGTTTCCCCTCCTCATAAAGCTTCATGACCGCCACTGCCGTGATCAGTTTGGAGACTGATGCAATCCGGAACAGGTGCCCGGGCATCACATCTTCACCCGTTTCATTGTTCGCGGTCCCGAAACCCTTCGCATAGACCAGCCGTTCATCCTTCGTTATGGCCACGCTGGCTCCCTCGATCTTCCAATGCCTGATGAAGTCACTGACCATTTGATCAATGACGGCTGTCTCATCACGGTCAGAAAACCGGTTATCGAGAAGCAGTGAAAATGGAATTTCTTCATCCTGCAGCAGGGATGGGTATCCTTTGTCGGAAAATGTGATCGCGATCTCACCGAAAAAGAATACACCCGTGAGCAACAATAAAACAACTACTTTCTTCACAACACAAAATAATACTTTCAAACCCGACTTTTTTTCACCGACAAATCTAACCTTAATTTGATTAGAATTGAAATAGTTCAGCCAGGGGATATCAACGCTTCAATGTTGATAGCAATATATAGCTGATATACAATCACATAATATCTCCTGATCACTGGTGCGAATGCCTTATTCATTCATCGATGTAATCCCTCTTCGCACAGGAAACCCACCTTTGATGCGAAGAATTGAGACCATTAATTACCTCTTAGGGGATGTTAATCAAAACAGCCGGGAAGATAACCCGGTGACGGAGGGTCCATAAAACACGAATGGGAGCCAGATCTGCATCTGGTTCCCATTCCACTCGTTAGCAACCGTAGTCACTAAGTCGCGTCAAGCTACGGTTATTATGACCGGAATACGCGACCGAAGTCTTGTATCCCCTTCCGCCATCCGACGAATCGAATGACTTGCATCGTTCCCATCCGGAGATGGTTGCAGATGCTCAACTGTTCACAACTTCCACTGTGTTTTCAGGTATACTACAGCTTCCGTCTGAATCTCCCGATGTGCTTTTTACGGCACACCCGGTATTCCAGTCAACAGTCCAATCCGAAGATTGGGAGAACAGCATCAATACCTGGTTAGCTGTTCACTTGACCCATGTTCACACATCCGGGTTCCCCCGGGTGCGAATGATCGAAATCATTTAAAGAACTGAGTGGCCTTTTATCGCTCACTTGATAGATTCAAAAGTAGAGGGTTTATCCTTTCACTCCAAATGATTGGGAGCTAAGAATTGAACATAAGATAAACATGAATTATCAACAAAATGTTAATAAGTATAAATCATTGGATTGCATCATTTTACCATCTCATTTCCCTGATGAAGGAGGCTTCATTCACAGTCTGTTCATAGGGATATTCACAGGCTCAGAATAATTTACCGGGGGATGGAGGTTCATATGGCCTGATAACTGCCGGATCATCGGGGCGGGTTTCGGCGTGCAGGAGCCTGTTCGAGACCGTGTGGGCATGCAGCTGACCCTCCGGGAAGGGAATGAGAAGTTGCGCGGATCGATGCAACGAAAGATCGCTGTTGATCCAGTCCGCCTCATTGTCGCGATGCAGAATCACCGGCATTCTCTGTTTCGTATTATGGATTTTCTCCAGGAGCGGATTGGCTCTGGTGGTAATGATCGTGAACGTTTGCATCAGGTTCCCTTCCACAGGATCGCGCCACCGGTCATACAATCCCGCAAAAGCAAACGGATCATCATTCCTGAGCCGGACATACCAGGGGATTTTCCCCTGAACCCGCTGTTGCCATTCGAAGAATCCATGAGCAATGACCCAGCACCTTCCCCGCTGAAACGGCTGCCTGAAGGATGGTTTTTCATGCAAAGATTCTGCCCGGGCGTTGTATGTACCCTTTCTGATCCTGTTTGCTGTTTCAAGGTCTCCCGCCCAAGCAGGGATCAGTCCCCATTCCATCAACTGCACCTTCCCGGGATCTTCCTGGGTGATCACCGGGATCAGCGGGTGATCGAATGCGCGGTAAAAATAGTTGAAATCGAAATCATACAGCGCAGAAGTATCCGCAGCGAATCTTTTTTCAATCGCCTTCCTTGTCAGGTGTACTTCTATGGTAAAACACATATCATAAAAATAAACAATTATGATTTATGGTTTGTTATGGTTGCATAGCTCACTCACATGAATGAGAAGTCCGATATGGTCCCGTTTTTCCCCCTGAGTGTTTTCCTCCTTCCCGGAGAGGACATACCGCTGCGTATATTTGAACCTCGTTACAAACAGCTTGTTGAGGATATGCGGCACAGCGGGATCACGTTCGTCATCCCTTTCGTGATGGACGACAGGTTCCAGGAATACGGATGTGAAGTGAGACTGAAGGAAGTCCTGGCTGAAAATCCCGGAGGCAGGATGGTGATCACGGTGGAATCGGTCCATTTGGTGAAAATCCTCAGCTATAAGAAATATTTCCCGGGTAAGCTTTATGCAGGCGGGGGCATTGCGCGTCTGCCCGCCTCTGCTTGCATACAGAACGCGGCCTTGCTGGAGATGATAAGAAATTATACCGAACAATTTGATCCGGAATTTCTGAGATTCTGCAAAGAATCTGTTATTTCCTACCAGGATGTGGTCAAAGCCCTGAACCTTCCTTCCGAGGAGAAATACAGGTTCATATCCATGCCTGATACAACGGAGCAGGATAATTTCCTTGCCGGTCAGCTTCGTTATCTGAAAATGATCAGGCACCAGGAAACCATGCTGGGAGACGACTTCGGACTGAATTAGTCGCTCTTTTCATTCCCCGCTTCCTTTCATGCCCATTTTCAACCTGTCCAGGTCCTGTTTCAGGCTGGCTACCGTCCTCACAAGCTGGTTTTCCGGGATCACGGGTTCCGGGATCTCATGACTGATAAAATGCACAAACTTCCAGATTTCCCGGATCTCTCCCACCTGGATCTCATAGGGTTCATATAAAGGATTCAGCGAATAAAGGATCAACCTGCCCTCACTTTCGATCAGGTTTTCAATGATCTTGAATACGATTCCTTCATCCATGGTCAGGATGATGCATGCTTCACCGGTCTTCAGTTCCGTCCAGTCAAGCACATACTCCACTGTGACCCATGCGTTCTCGGGAATGGGGAGCATGGAGTCGCCCTTCAGCTGAAATGTCCGGTATTTTTTCTCCCTAGAAAGGAAAGGTAACTGAAATACCTGCAATTCACTGATATACTCGGGATCGGAAAATCCATTTGCATATCCGGCCTGTGCTTTCACAGGGACCAGCTCAATATTCTCCTCGTTGGCGGTATTGACCGTAGAAGCCAGTATGCGGACATTCCCGCCACGCAGAAAAACATCTTCCCCGTGCTCCAGTTGCCTCAGCTGTGTTTCGCTCAACTTTGACAGGTCCACCTTCAGCATAGTATCCACGGCGATCCGGTAATAATCGGAAAAAAGCATCAGTACATCCAGCGCAGGCTGCGCAACCCTGTTCTCATACCCGCTCAGTGTGGAACGCTTCATCCGGAGCTGTTCCGCCACCTCGTCCTGCGTCCGGCCTTTTCTCCTGCGCAGGAATTTGATGTTCGAATGAAAATGCATGGTAAAAAAGTTAGAAGTTAGAAGTTAGAAGTTAGGTGTTAGGTGTTAGGAAAAATTTGATTATATTGTAATCATAAGAATGATTAATAATTGATCAAAGGTATGAAAAAGTTAGAAAAGTTAATGGAGTTAGTGGAGTTAATTTCCTAACTCTACTAACTCTACTAACTCCACTAACTCCACTAACGTTCGCAAAGCGAACATATTAACGCCTGCGAAGCAGGCATATGAACAATGCGAACAAAGTGAGCATTAAACAAAGTGAGCATAACAAAACATATCGTGCACATGGACCTGGATACATTCTTTGTATCCGTGGAACGCCTGATGAACAGCGGGCTGAACGGAAAGCCCGTGATCATAGGCGGCCTGTCGGACCGGGGAGTGGTTTCCAGCTGCAGTTATGAGGCGAGGCGGTTCGGCGTGCATTCTGCCATGCCCATGAAGATGGCGCGCGCACTCTGCAGCGAAGCGGTCGTGATCCGGGGAGATATGGATGCGTATACCCGTTTTTCGCGGATGGTCACGGAGATCATTGCAGAGCGTGCCCCCGTGTATGAGAAGGCCTCCATTGACGAGCACTACCTGGATATTACGGGGATGGACCGTTTTTTCGGCTGCATGCAATGGACCCGTGAACTGCGGCAGCGCATTATGAAAGAGACCGGACTGCCCATTTCCTGCGGGCTTTCCGTAAACAAGACGGTTTCCAAGATTGCCACAGGGGAGGTGAAACCCAACGGGGAGATCGAGATCCCCGGACTACAGGTGAAAGATTTTCTCTCTCCCCTCTCCATCCGGAAAATGCCCATGATCGGGAACCAGACCTTTCACCTGTTGCGTTCCATGGGAATTTCCACCATCGGGATCCTGGGGCAGATCCCCCCGGAGATGATGGAGAGCCTGCTGGGAAAAAACGGCATTGTCATCTGGAAAAAAGCCAATGGCATCGATCCCACCCCGGTGATGCAATATTCCGAAAGAAAATCCATCGGAAGCGAACGGACTTTTCAGCAGGATACCATGCACGTGGAGGGGCTCCGCGACCTGATCACCTCCATGGTGGAAAAGCTGGCTTTCCAGTTGCGCAGGGAAGAAAAGCTTACCTCCTGCATCACGGTGAAGATCCGCTATTCCAATTTTGATACGCACACCCTGCAGAAACGGGTGCCCTACACCTCGTTTGACCATGTATTGATCCCCATCGCAAGGGAACTGTTCGATCGCCTTTATCAGCGGCGGATGCTGATCCGGCTTGTGGGGGTAAGGTTTTCCGGTCTGATCCGCGGGGTACAGCAGTTGAACATGTTCGAAGACACTTCGGAAATGGTCCGCCTGTACCAGGCCGTGGACAAACTGCGCAGGCGGTACGGACCGGACGCTGTCAAAAGGGCCAGCGGCATCCAGCTTCGTGATCTTGAGGAGCACGAGGAGGCAACCGGACAACAACAGGCCGTCCCTTCACCGGAACAGCGGCAGCAGATCGACAACCTGAAAAACCGGAGGTGGAGGTATTGGTACAGATAGAAGTTAGGGGTTAGAAGTTAGGAGCCTAACCAACCCTAACCTAACCTAACCTAACCTAACTCCTAACCCCTAACCTCTAACCTCTAACGCTCGCACAGCGAGCATATTAACACTCGCACAGCGAGCATACTAACGTTCGCGAAGCGAACATAAATGCGAACAAAGTGAGCATTTACTTAAATTCCCATTCATATTACAGCCTGCGGTACGGGACCATGGCCGTGGAGACGCTGGTGGAAAAGGCGGCCGGGGTGGGCATTGAGGCGCTGGCGCTGACCGATATCAATACCACCATGGGCATGGTGAATTTTGTCAGAAGCTGCCAGGCGCACGGGATCCATCCCATGGCCGGGGCCGAGTTCCGCAGCGGGGACCGCCACCTTTATACGGGGATTGCCCGGAACCCGGATGGATTCAGGGAGCTGAATGATGTTCTCTCCTTCCATAATGAAAAAGGATTTCCGCTCCCCGACAGGGCTCCCCAGCTGGACAATGTGTGGTTCATTTATGACTTTACGGAAAATCCATGGAAAGGAGACCGGGGCAGGCAGGGGCCAAAATTGAGGGAACAGGAACTGATCGGGGTGCGGCCCGGGGAGGTGAACAGGATCCTCACCTCTCCGTGGAGCAAGGACCAGTCACGCCTGGTGGTGCGCCATCCGGTAACTTTTCTCCGCAAGGAGGATCATGCACTCCACAGGCACCTCAGGGCCATTGATCACAACATCCTGCTGAGCCAGCTGAAACCGGAGCAGGCGGCATGCGACAGCGAGGTGCTGCTGCCCCCGGACCTGCTGCGCTGCGCCTATGAGGATTATCCCCGGATCCTCATGAACAGCCGGCGGATCGTGGAAGATTGCTGGATGGACTTTGACTTTACTTCGGTCAAGAATAAAAAGACCTTTACCGGGAAACGCGCGGACGACCGGGTCCTGCTCGAAAAGCTGGCCATGGACGGGATGGAGTACCGGTACGGAACGGGCAACCGGGAAGCCGAAAAACGGATCAGGCATGAGCTGGAGATCATTGACCGGCTGGGTTTTTCCTCCTATTTCCTGATCACCTGGGATGTGATCAGGTATTCCATGTCCAGGGGTTTTTACCATGTGGGAAGGGGCAGCGGCGCCAATTCCATTGTAGCCTACTGTCTCCGGATCACCGATGTGGACCCCATCGACCTGGACCTCTACTTCGAACGTTTTATCAACCCAAAACGGAGCAGTCCCCCCGACTTCGACATCGATTTTTCCTGGAAGGAGCGAGACCAGGTGCTGGATTATATCTTCAAAAGGTACGGTCACAAACACACGGCGCTGATCGGGACCATTTCCACCTTCCGCGACCGTTCCATTTTCCGTGAGCTGGGCAAGGTGTACGGACTGCCCAAGGAAGAGATCGACCTGCTGGTCAGAGAACCCGGGAACAAGTTCAATGACAGTCGTATTATCAGCCGCATCTATGAGGCGGGCAGCCGGCTGATGGATTTTCCCAACCAGCGGGGCATCCATGCAGGGGGTGTGCTGATCTCCGAAGAGCCGCTAACCGCTTACACGGTGCTGGATTTGCCCCCCAAGGGTTTCCTGACCACCCACTGGGATATGTACACGGCCGAGACACTGCGTTTTGAAAAACTGGATATCCTGAGCCAGCGGGGCATCGGGCATATCAAAGAGAGCACCGAGATAATCCTGCGCAACAGGGGCATCAAGGTGGATGTACACCGGGTGGATGTATTTAAGAAGGATCCGGCGGTGCTGGAGCAGTTGCGAACGGGCGAGACCAACGGCTGTTTTTATGTCGAGAGTCCAGCTATGCGGGGATTGCTGAAAAAACTGCGGTGTGACAGCTACCGGGGACTGGTGGCGGCCAGTTCCATCATCCGTCCCGGCGTGGCCCAGTCGGGCATGATGCGGGAGTACATCCACCGGTTCCACCATCCCCATGATTTCGAGTACCTCCACCCCATCATGGAACAGCAGCTGAAAGAAACCTTCGGTGTGATGGTCTACCAGGAGGATGTGATCAAGATCTGTCACCATTTTGCCGGTCTCGACATGGCCGATGCGGATGTGCTGCGGCGCGCCATGAGCGGGAAATTCCGTTCCGGAAAAGAGTTTGAAAGGATCGCGCGGAAGTTTTTCGAGAATTGCCGCGAGCGCGGGTATCCCGATGAACTGGCCGGGGAGGTATGGAGACAGATCAGCTCTTTTGCGGGTTACTCCTTCTCCAAAGCGCATTCCGCTTCCTTTGCCGTGGAAAGCTTCCAGTCACTCTACCTGAAAACCCATTTCCCCCTGGAATTCATGACAGCGGTGATCAATAATTTCGGAGGATACTACCACACCCGGGTGTATTTTAACGAAGCCAGGCGCAAGGGTGCACAGATCCACCTGCCCTGCGTGAACCGGAGCGCATACATGACATCCCTGTATGTTACCGACCTGTTTATCGGGTTTGTCCACCTGCAGCACCTGGAAACGCAATCTGCCGAGCTGCTGGTTGCCGAAAGGGACCGCGGCGGGGAATACCGGTGCCTGGAAGATTTCATCCGGCGCGTTCCCATGGGCCTCGAGCAGCTAATCATCCTGATCAGGATCAACGCCCTGAGGTTTACCGGAAAGAGCAAAAAGGAACTTCTCTGGGACGCGCACCTGATCCTGGGCAACAGGCAGAAGAAAGCGCCCATGCAGGAGCTTTTCCCGGTAAAAAAGCGCGATTTTGCCTTTCCCGAGCTGGAACAGACCGTCCTGGAAAATGCCTATGATGAAATGGAACTCCTGGGCTTTCCCGTCACCGTGCCTTCTTTCGAGCTGCTGCAGACTTCATACAGGGGACAGATCATGGCCCGGGAGATGCTGCTGCATGTGGGCAAAAAGATGCGGATGGTGGGCCAGCGGGTCACCGTCAAGCATGTCCGTACCAGGCATGGCCAGTGGATGAACTTCGGTACCTTTCTGGATGCGGAAGGGGAATTTTTTGACGTGGTGAATTTTCCCGATTCACTGAAACGCTATCCTTACAAGGGGGAAGGTATTTATCTGATTTACGGGGAAATTACCGAGGAGTTCGGATTCCCCGGCCTGACCGTGGAAAAGATGGCCAAACTCCCCTTCAAACCCGATCCGCGGTATTGATCAGTGATCCAGCCTTCTGATACTCATCACTCCCCTGACCTTCTTCAACTTGCGCACCAGTGCTTCCAGGTGCCCGGTGTCCTTGACAAACAGGGTGATGGTGCCTTCGAACAGTCCGTCTCTGGAGTCGATGGAAATGGAGCGCATATTCACCTGCAGGTCTTTCGAGATCACATCCGAGATATTGCTTACGATGCCCAGGTCATCCACCCCGGTGATCCGTATGGTGACGGGGAAGTGGCTGCCTTTCTCCGTTTTGCTCCATCTGGCTTTCACTACCCTGTACCCGTACCGGGTAAGTAATTGCCGGGCATTGGGACAATTTGTCCGGTGAATGGTGATCCCGGAGTTGATGGTCACAAATCCGAAGATGGCATCTCCGTGAATGGGATTGCAGCATTTTGCAAGCCTGTATTCCACATTGGCCAGTTGCTCGTCGATGACCAGGACTTCGCCTGTTTCGGGGACGGACGGAGCGACGACCTTCTCCACTGTGTCCGGTTCAATTTTCCCCGGTTTGTGGTCCCCCGGCCTGTGGACCGCGGTCAGCAGTTCCTTGATCTGAAGCAGGTCGATCTTTTCCGTGGCCACGTCAAAATAGAGATCGATGGCATCCCTGTATTTGAATTGCCGGATCACTTTTCTCACGCTGCTGTCGTCAAAGTCTATCTTCCAGTTCTTGAACCTTCTTTTCAGGATCTCCTTGCCCTGTTCGGCCTCTTTCAGCTTTGCCTCTTTCAGGGCAAGCTTGATCTTGCTTTTTGCCTTGGAGGTAACCACCACAGTCAGCCAGTCCATTTTGGGCTTCTGGTTCTTTGAACGCAGGATCTCCACCTTATCCCCGTTTTTGAGGTGGTAGCGTATGGGCACATTTTTCCCGTTCACCTTTGCACCCACGCATGCATTTCCCACATCGGTATGAATGTCATAGGCGAAATCCAGGACAGTGGCGTTTTCAGGAAATTTCTTCAGGTCACCGCCGGGAGTGAATACGAAAATCTCCCTGCTGAACTGGCTCAACTTCAGATCCTCGATCAGGTTGACCGCATCCACATCCGACTTCTCCAGGGTATCCCGCACCTTCTCGATCCACTGGTCGATCCCGGCCTGTCCTTTGATACCCTTGTATTTCCAGTGTGCCGCAAGTCCCTTTTCTGCGATTTCGTTCATTCTCCGGGTACGGATTTGCACTTCCACCCAGTCCCCTCCGGGCACGACCACCGTGGTATGCAGCGCCTCGTACCCATTCGATTTGGGTGCGGAGATCCAGTCCCTGAGCCGTTCCGGATTGGGCTGGTAATGGTCGGTGATGATGGAATAGGCCCGCCAGCAATCGGCTTTCTCTTTTCTGGGTGGAGTGTCGATAATCACGCGGATGGCGAATTTATCGTATACTTCCTCAAAGTCGATCTTCTGACTGCGCATTTTTCTCCAGATGGAGGAGATCGCCTTCAGCCGGCCACGGATCTCCACCTGAAATTTTTCCTTCTCCAGATCTTCCCGGATGGGCTGGATAAATTCCCTGATCATCCTGTTCCTTCGCTGTGTGGAGGCCCGGAGCTTTTCCTCGATCATTTCATACGCATCCTTCTCCAGCACGCTCATGGAGATGTCCTCCATTTCCAGCATAACATTATAGAGTCCCAGCCGGTGGGACAGCGGAGAGTATATGGACCGGGCTTCGGTGGCCAGTGAGAACTGATCCTTTTCTTCGATGCGTTCCATGTGACGCATCAGGAACAATCGTTCGGCGATCTTGATGAGGATCACCCGGAAATCGGTGACCAGGGTCAGGATCAGGTTTCTCATGTTTTCTGCCTGTCCCTCTGTGGTGGAGATATCCAGGCTGCTGATCTTCATCAGTTCTTCCAGGATGGAGGCGGTGCGCTCTCCCACTTCCTTGCGCACCGTGATCAGGGAGACCCGGTTCACTGCCGTACAGTGCATGAGCAACGCAGCCGACACGCTGAGGGCATCCAGACCGAGCTCCCTGACGGTGAGTCTTGCCAGCCGGGTGGCATGAAGTACGATATGATCCCCGTGGATGTGCTGTTCCTCTCTGCACTGACATATCAGGAATTCGAAGGATCGCTTCACCAGGGCCATGGAACTGCTGTCATACTCACCTCTGCAGACCCTGACCAATCCCCTGTACTGATTCAGCAGCTGTTTCTGAAGCGGTTCTGAATATCTTCCGGCAGTCTCCATGAGCTTATTTACGTGACAAAAATACGCAATTTATATTTTTCCCATATTTGTGGCGGATGATCAAAAGAACCTGAAATGGCCAGAAAGCTGAAAATTCCGCACACCTACGTGATCGTTTTTTCCTTTATCATCGCAGCAGCCATCCTCACCTGGATCCTGCCCGGAGGCGAATTTGAAAGAAAGACTGTCGATATCGGAGGTACCCAAAGGGAAGTGATCGTGCAGGATTCATTCCACCCTGCGGAGAAGTCGCCCCAGACCTGGCAGGTGTTCAGTGCCTTGTTCGACGGATTTGCCGACAAAGCGGACATCATTGTGTTTATCCTGATCATCGGGGGGGCATTCTGGGTCATGAACGACAGCAGGGCCATCGATGTGGGTATCCAGTCCTTCCTGAAGCGGGTCAGCGTCCTCGAGCGGTTCCGTTTCTTCAGATGGCTGGGAGTAGACAACATCGTGATCACAATGATCATGTTGGTATTCAGCGTATTCGGGGCCACATTCGGCATGAGTGAAGAAACCATCGCATTCATCATCATTTTCGTACCCCTGGCCATTTCCATGGGATACGATTCCATCGTGGGACTGAGCATGTGTTTTGTGGGGGCGGGACTGGGCTTTGCGGGTGCCCTGCTGAACCCGTTCACCATCGGCATCGCACAGGGTTTATCCAACCTGCCGCTCTTTTCGGGGATTGAATACAGGTTATTCGTGTGGCTGGTTATCAATGTGATCGGGATCGGCTGGGTCCTGCGGTATGCGGCAAAAATAAAAAAACGCCCTGAGAAATCTCCGGTTTATGAGACCGACGGCTACTGGAGGGGAAAGGGGAAGATCGACATGGATTCCCTGGATTATCACACGCCCCGGCCGGCCTGGATCGTTTATTTCATCCTGCTTGCCGGGATGATTGCGTTTGCAGTGATCGAGCCCGCTTCCACCCTGCGGATCGGGAACAGTGAATATACATTCTGGTTCCTACCGGTGATTGCCGGGCTGTTTGCCCTGACCGGGGTGCTCACCCTGTTGAAATCGGTCCACTTTTTTATCCTGAACCTGCTCATGTTCACCATTGTGTACCTGATTATCGGGGTGATGGGTTACGGTTGGTTCGTCAAGGAAATAGCCACCCTGTTCTTCGTGATGGGGATCTTCTCGGGTCTGGCCATGAACCGTGGTGCCAACACCATTACCAAATTGTTCATCGAAGGAATGCGGGATATTCTTTCTGCTGCCGTTGTGGTGGGACTCGCCGGTGGGATCCTGGTCATTCTGGAAGACGGCAGGGTGATCGATTCGCTGCTTTACCAGGTTGCCCGGTCCATGCAGGATTTCGGCAAGATCGCCTCGGTGAGCATGATGTATCTCATCCAGACCCTGATCAATATTGTGATACCCAGCGGTTCGGCGAAAGCAGCGCTCACCATGCCCATCATGTCCCAGTTTTCCGACCTGATCGGGCTTTCCAGGCAGGCCACCGTGATGGCTTTCCAGCTGGGAGACGGCTTCACCAACATGATCACCCCAACGTCCCCGGTGTTGATCGGTGTGCTGGGTGTGGCCAGGATCCCCTATGAAAGATGGGTGAAATGGGTGGTGCCCTTTATGGTGATCCTGATCATCACCGGATGGTTTCTGCTGATCCCTACGGTGACCATGGACCTCAATGGTTTTTAGGCGGTTTCCGGCCTTTCGCCCGGGAAATCCGGGTGGTGCCTGCCACCTGAACAGAGCTGGCTGAATCCCCGGAATTTACCTGAAGGTGAAGCCGATACCCACCGAATGGGTGGAGTAGAACGTATGCGTGAAATCATAATGAAGGGTGAAGATCCCCATTTTTAAACGGGCTCCTGCATTGAGCCTGATATTGCTGAAGTTCTGGTACCTCAAGGTCACAGGGTCATTGACGATCTCATAGCTCGTTTTATTCTCATCGGGGCCCGAAGGGATCACGAACTGAACCGGGTAGTGTCCCTCGGCCCGGATCTCCACCAGGGAGCTGGCATAGCCGATCCCCTGGTAGAAAGTAATGAACGCAAGTGTCTGGGAAGTGATCAAATTGACGGTCCATCCTTGCACATCCTGGACAATGAACTGATCATCCCAGTTAAATGCAGGCGATGGGTCCACTTCCACGATAGCCTGAGGTTCCACGGTAATGTGGGAGGAAGAGGTGACCCGGGTATACCCGCCCTGAAGGCTGATGTCCAGGGGCCTGATCCGCTTGATCACCGGGATCCACTGGGAGACAGAGTGCTTTCCTCCCACTCCCCATAGTCCGATCTCCCCGTAGTTCCCGAATCCGATCATGGGAACAAACCGGGCCGAGACATCGGTCCCGAAAGGAAGGCCCACCGTCATCTGCAGCATGGGCAGTGGAAAAAAATCAACCCCGGTGCCGTCGGGAAGTGTAAACCGGGCATATTCTATTCCCTCTTCGGTGTAGTAAATGCTGGGTCTTTCCTCCTGTTCCCCGGCTATGGTGGGAGCCTCATCCGGGGCGGACAGTTCGATTGTGCCGTCCAGCTCCATTCCGGAGATGTCATAGGTCAGGGCAGCCAGCGGCGCCCTCGACCAGCTGACCGATGCGGTCACATCCAGTCCTCCCAGCTTATGTGGCCGGGCTGTATTGTACCATCCCGCAGTCAAATTTGACCCGATCATGCGGGCATAGGGTTCCAGATACTCCTGGAGGATTACCCCGGCATCCCCTGTTCCTCCGTACACAAAGTCGAGCCGGGTGTTCTGACCGGACGCCCCGGTCAGTACTGTCCACTGCAAAATCCAGGCGATAACGCACCTTTGAGCTATCCGATCCATTTTTCTATCCCCCTCAGTTTGTTTGCAAAGATAAAAAAAACCTAATTTTGCTGTTCATGGCAGCCAAACTCCAATTTCCCAACCAGCCTCTGGCCGACCGGATGCGTCCGGCCACCCTCGATGAGTTCATCGGCCAGGAACATCTGGTGGGCCAGCAAGCGGTTATACGTAAAATGGTGGCATCGGGTTCACTCAGTTCATTTATTTTATGGGGTCCTCCCGGAGTGGGTAAGACCACCCTGGCACTGATCATATCCAACCAGATGGACCGTCCCTTTTACCGCCTCAGTGCCGTACAGTCGGGCGTGAAAGACGTGAGGGAAACCATTGAGAAGGCAAAAAAGCTGCAATTCTTCAACAAGCCCAATGCGATACTTTTTATTGATGAAATCCACCGGTTCAGCAAATCACAGCAGGATTCGCTGCTCGGAGCAGTTGAACAGGGTGTGATCACACTGATCGGCGCCACCACGGAGAATCCTTCCTTTGAAGTAATTTCGCCCCTGCTTTCCCGATGCCAGGTCTACATCCTTCATTCCCTGACCAGGGAGGATCTGCTGGAGCTGGTCAGGCGATCGCTCGAAAAGGATGTTTACCTGAAGAAACTCCGGATCCGGGTCGAAGAGGATGAAGCCATGCTGCGGTATTCAGGGGGAGATGCAAGGAAACTGCTCAACACACTCGAGGTGGTGGTGCGCGCAGAAATATCTGATCCCGGATTCAGCGAGGAGCACGAGATCGTGATCACCAATGCACTGGTGCAGGAGCGCCTCCAGGAGCACATGGCCCTCTACGACAAAGGAGGCGAAATGCATTACGATATCATTTCAGCCTTCATCAAGTCTGTCAGGGGAAGCGACCCGGATGCCGCAGTCTACTGGCTGGCACGCATGCTGGAAGGAGGTGAGGATATCAAGTTCATCGCCCGCAGAATGGTGATCCTCGCCTCGGAAGATATCGGTCTTGCCAATCCCAATGCATTGCTCATGGCCACCAATTGTTTCCAGGCGGTACATATGATCGGGATGCCGGAGGCAAGGATTATTCTGTCGGAAACTGCCATCTACCTCGCCGCATCGCCAAAAAGTAACTCGGCTTATGCCGCCATCAATCTGGCGCAGGAGATTGCCGTAAAAACAGGGAACCTGCCCGTACCGCTGCATCTCAGGAATGCACCCACACAATTGATGAAAGAGCTCGGGTATGGTGATCAGTACAAGTATGCACACAACTATGCACAGCATTTCGTGGCCGACCAGTTCCTTCCGGACGAGGTGAAGGACCAGCGCATCTATGTTCCGGGAAACAATCCCAGGGAAGAAGAAATGCGCAAGCGGCTCGATGACCTGTGGAAAGACATGAAAACTTATGGAAAAAAGCGATAGACCCACATTTGCGTCCCTGATCCCTTCCCTGAAATATGCTGACAGCAAAGGATTTTTGCTGATAGCGGGTCCATGTGTGGTGGAGGGAAGGGAAATGGTCCTGGACATAGCCGGACAACTTGACGCGTTGTGCAGCAGGTACGGGATCCCCCTGCTGTTCAAGGCATCCTACCGGAAGGCCAACCGTTCCCGGCTTGATTCATTCACCGGCATCGGGGATGAAGCGGCCCTGGGGATCCTGGAGGAGGTGAGGCTTCGATACCACCTGCCGGTGATCACCGACGTGCATACGCCGGATGAGGCCCTGCGGGCTTCCGGGTCGGTAGATGTGTTGCAGATACCTGCTTTCCTGAGCAGGCAGACCGATCTGCTGGTTGCCTGCGCGCAAACCGGCCGGACCGTTTCCATCAAGAAGGGACAGTTCCTCTCACCCGGTTCCATGAAATTTGCCGTGGAGAAGATAAGAGAATCGGGCAATGAAAAAGTGATGATCACGGAGCGGGGGACCACCTTCGGGTACCAGGACCTGGTGGTGGATTTCCGTGGGATCCCTCAAATGCAGGCTCTGGGCGTCCCCGTGATCCTGGACGTGACTCACTCGCTGCAGCAGCCCAACCAGCCGGACGGGATCAGCGGGGGGAACCCGGAACTCATTGAGACCATGGCCCGGGCTGGCATTGCCGCCGGGGCGGACGGGATCTTTCTGGAAACACATCCTGACCCATCTTTGGCAAAATCGGACGGAGCCAACATGCTTCCGCTGGAGTTGCTTGAGAGTTTGCTGGTCAAACTGGTCAGGATCAGACAAGTTGTAACAGAGCTCTAACTCAGACGGACAATGCGCACAATGAAATTCATACGGAAATTCATACACCCGATCATCATGCTGGTTGCCATACACGCATCCGGCACCGGTCTCCTGGCCCAGAACCTGGAAAGTATCCTGGAGGAGCACTACCGTGCGGCGTCTCAGGAAAAGATGGCCAAAATGGAAACCATGGTTACCCGCGGCAAAAGTGTTTTTACTTCCATCAACATGGAGTCTCCTTTCACGCTCTACCGGTCGCGCCCCGACAAGGTCAGGGTGGAGAGTGAATACCAGGGCTTCCGGGTTGTTCAGACCTATAACGGCGAACAGGGATGGATCTATGCCCCGGGCATGGGGATCCCGGAACCCAGAAAGATCTCAGGAGAGGAACTGGAGATGCTGCTGAATCAGTCCGCATTTGAAAACCCCCTGTGGAATTATGAGAAACGGGGCTATCACCTCGCATTGGTCAATGAATCGGGTAAGACCGAAGCCTACCAGCTGAAAATCACCATGAAAGACGGAGGAGAGGTGTTCTTCTTCATCGATAAAAAGAGTCAGCTGATCACTTCCTATACTACCAGGCAGGTTCTGGGAGGTGCCGAAAATGAGATCGAGGTGATCCTGGATGAGTACAAAAATGTGAAAGGGATCCCGGTGGCGCACAGGACAGTGACCAGGATGAACGGACAGGTGGTCACCACAGTTCGCGTGGAGGATGTGGAATTCAACAAAAAGCTGGATCCGTCACTTTTTGAGAAACCCGCCCGGGAATAAAAAAAAGAGCAGCTGTATAAGCCAGGTTCTGTATCCCGTTTCACCGGGACCCCCGTCATTGATCTGATCGGCCTACCCCCCGGCAGAAGCGGGTCACTTTTTTTACGCCGGTATACATGGCCTTTCAGCCCGCAGGGCAAACAGCTGCGATGGTCACCCACCGCACTGGTGGGCGCTTACCCCACCTTCTCACCCTTACCCCGGTTTTCACCGGGGCGGTTCTTTTCTTCTTTGCTGCCGTACCTTCGCAGGTACCTGTTTTTCAACAGTGCGGCACCCTGTGCTGCCCGGACTTTCCTCCCCGGGCGGAAATCCGTCCGGAGCGACGGGACCAGCTGCTCCAGGAATGTCAAGTTCTTTGCAAAATTAGTTAATTTTGCAGACTTTCCACCTGCATATGACGGCTTCCGGTTTTCTGGACATATCATCCTTTCTCTACCCGCTCCCCGGGGAGCAAATCGCAAAATATCCCCTGCCCGACCGTGACCAGTCCCGGCTGCTCTTTTACAATCAGGGAGCTATCAGTCATCACCGTTTCCTCGATCTGCCCTCCCTCATCCCTGAAAGCTCCCGGGTGGTGTTCAACAATACAAAAGTGATCCGGGCACGGCTTGAATTCAGGAAGCCAACCGGTGCCAGGATCGAGGTCTTCTGCCTTGAACCTGCCGAGCCGGCTGATTACCGGCAGTCTTTCCAGGCCACTGCGGGCTGCACGTGGAAATGCATGGTGGGAAATATGAAAAAATGGAAAGAAGGACCGGTTTTCCTGCATGTTACCATCGCCGGTGAAAACCTGACCATAGAGGCGCGCCTTGTCACCCGCTCCGACGAGCATGCCCTGGTCAGGTTCCGCTGGAACAATAACCGGTTCACATTTAACGAGATCGTCGATTCTGCAGGCAATACACCGATCCCTCCTTACCTGAAGCGGGATGCAGAACCGATGGACCGGGAACGGTACCAGACCATCTACGGCACCGAAAACGGATCCGTAGCCGCTCCAACAGCCGGCCTGCATTTTACAGGCCGCATGATGCAAGCAATGGTTGCACAGGGCATCGAGACAGGGGAACTGACCCTGCATGTGGGTGCGGGCACATTTGTACCGGTCAAGGAAAAGAATGCGCGGGACCACCAGATGCATGCGGAAAATGTCATCGTTGGATGTTCATTCCTGGAAGCCTGGATCAAACAATCCTCCCCGGTCATTGCCATAGGAACCACAACCACCAGGAGCCTGGAATCCATGTACTGGCTGGGAGTGAAACTCCTTCGCGGGGAAGGGATCCGTGCAGACCGGATCGCGGTGGAACAGTGGGAGCATGAAAGTCTGCCCGGTGATATTCCGTTGAAGGACAGCCTGGGGGCATTGCTGGAACTATGCAGGATCAAGCGCCTCGAGGTACTCCGGTTTTCCACCCGGCTGATGATCGTGCCCGGATACAGATTCAGGACCATCGGGGGACTGGTGACCAACTTCCACCTGCCGGGCAGCACACTGCTCCTGCTCATCGCCGCATTTATCGGAGAGGAATGGACACGGGTGTATGCGGATGCCCTGGCGCAGGGTTACCGTTTTCTCAGTTACGGCGACAGTTCCCTGCTGGTCCCGCGGGAATTGTGACCCGAAGCACTCATGATCCTTCTTCTGCCAGGGCTCTCAGCCTGGATACAAACCCGTCGATATCTTCCTCCGTGGTATCATAAGAACACATCCACCGGACCTCCGACGTGTCCTCGTCCCAAACGTAGAAAAAATACGCTTCCTGGAGGCGGGGGATCACCTCTTTGGGAATCCGTGCGAAGACAGCGTTGGCTTCCACCTTCCTGGTTACAATCACCTGCGGGATGCCGCGTACCGCCTCATGGAGTTTCCTGGCCATATCATTGGCGTGTGCTGCGTTCTTCTTCCACAGGTCGTCCTTCAGGAAGGCGCTGAACTGGGCGGCAATGAAGCGCATTTTAGAAGCGAGCTGCATGCCCTGTTTCCTCCTGTACCGGAAATCCCGGCTCAGTTCCTGATTGAAAAAGACTACCGCTTCTCCGTACATCATCCCGTTTTTGGTGCCTCCGAAGGAGAGCACATCCACACCGGCCCCGCCTGTGATCTCGTGGAAACTGCAATCCAGTGCAGCGGCCGCATTGCTTAAGCGGGCCCCGTCCATATGCACGATCATCCCGTGCCGGTGGGCGAACGAAGTGATCTCCCTGAGCTCATCAGGTGTATACAAAGTACCCAGCTCGGTGGACTGTGTGACGGATATCACCCTGGGCTGCACGTGGTGCTCGAAACCAAATCCGTGCATATGCTGTTTGACCAGGTCCACATCCAGCTTTCCGTCAGGGGTTTTCACGGTAAGCAGTTTGCAGCCGGTGAATTTTTCCGGGGCACCGCATTCATCCACATGGATATGGGCCGTATCGGGACAGATCACTGCGTGATAGGGTTGTGTGACGGCTGAGAGCCCGAGCACATTGGCTGCAGTACCGATAAACACGAAATACACATCCGCATCCTGTCCGAATGCGGCTTTCATCTGCCTGATGGCATGTTCCGTATAGGGATCATCTCCGTAGGCGATCACATGGCCCTGATTGGCCGCTCCCATCGCATCCAGAATGGCAGGGTGCACACCGGCATTGTTGTCGCTTGCAAAACCGCGACGATTTTCAGGTTGACTCATGAATCAGAATTTTTCATCATATTTTGTCCATAACAGGTCACCCAGCTCCCATGCCTTCCGGACCACTTTATCTCCCCAGTGGAAGGTGTAATCCGTAAGGGACCGGACGGATTCCGATTTTTTCCCTTCCCGGTAAAGCTTCAGTACCTCTTCTTCAAAGGGTACCTGTGCCGAAAGTAATTCTTCCTGCCACGCATCCCACACCCCGTTCACATCATGGCGCATATCACCCCACCGCTGGGCGGTCAGGGTTCCCAGGCGGTTAAAGGCCCACCAGGCGGACTCCCGGGTATACCCGCCGGGACGCCCCGGGGTTTTGTAGGCAACCGGAAGGTCGGTGACCGAACAGTAAATGGGGATATAAATGGATGAGGCGACATTGTCCAGGGCAAGCCAGACCACTCCGCCGATCTCATCCGGCAGCCAGTCCCTGCACTGGATGATGGTGGCGTACATGGTATACCAGCGGGCGATGGTCCGCTCCCCCATCCAGTCCCAGCCTCCGTTGATATGAAACAGTTTGTTCATGTCATAGGGCATGTGCGGGTTGGCCAGGGGAGAAATTACCGTCATGCCCTCCTCGTTGGTTACTGTCAGGTTCTTTGTCATATCAAACGGGGTTCCTTCATAGTAATCGGAAAATACCGTGATCAGGTCTTCCAGGGTCACTTTTTCATCAGGCTGAACGGAAAAGGGGTAGTTTTCGGCATTGGGATCAAGCTCCAGGGAGGGGGCCAGCAGGTCGAACACCCGCCACTCCCTGCGTCGGGCGGCCATGGATGTGCGGCTTTCAGGCGCATAGGCATAACAGAATTCGAAGGGTTCTCCATCCTGCCACCAGCCCGCTTCCGCAGCCAGGCTGAATACATTTTTACTGGCCATGTAATGGTCGGGATCATCCAGGTGGATCTCCCTGATCCGGCTTGCATTGGCATTCACCGATATGTGGTTGTCCGGCACGCGCTGTGCGGCCCAGACAGATCCCACCTTCCCTTTGCCGGGACCCGCAATTTCAAGATGCCAAACCTCTTTTTTATCGGCAATGGTCAGGCATTCACCGTAATCATTCCAACCGTACCTGGCGGTCAGTTCTCCTGCAAGCTCAATGGCCTCCCTGGCAGTTTTGCACCGTTCGACCATCAGCTGGCAAAGCCGCTGGCAATCGATCAGTCCCGCGTCCGACTGCAGTTCATCCCTGCCCCCGAATGTGGATTCACCCACACCCAGCTGGTACTGGTTCATGCAGGGATAGGCCGTATTGAGGAACTGGTAGGTTTCCTTTGCCTGGGGGATCTCCCCGATGGGAATATGCCTGTAGGCAGGCATTTTCAGCGAATCTTCGGTCACCCGTCTGTACATGGTGGCGGTGGCATTGCGGGGATGCCTTGCGGCCGGAGTGATGTCCATCCAGGAGCGGGTACGGTGACTGTCGTCCGTGTGGGAGGTAATGACCGAACCATCAGCCGTGGCCCCCCTTCCTGCGGTGATGCTGGTACATCCGTCGGGGTAGTTCGCTTCCCAGTCGGGATGCTGCGCTGTCAGAGAAAGCGTAAAGAGGCCGTATACCCCCAGAACCAGAAGAAGATTTCTCATGCTGTCCGAATTTTAAATACCCAACGAATATAGTCATTTTACGTATCCCGTAAAACGCCAGGCCACCCCTGAACCGGTTTGCCGTACCTGAAACCTGGCATCCGGAACTGAAGCCTAGTATTCGGAACTGAAATGAAAAATGATGCCCGGAAATTTTTCCTGTGCCATCTGGAGGGCATAGGGCGATTCGGACATGTACACTTCCCTGTCCTCCCTGTCAAGGGCCAGTTGCTGGTTTTTGTGCAGACGGAATTTCTCGAGCTGTTTCATGTCCCGCGCATCGATCCAGCAGGCCTTGTACATGGGAATGGGCTCATAACTACATCTGGCGCCATATTCATGCTGCAGACGGTACTGGATCACATCCAGCTGAAGGGCCCCTACGGTACCGATGATCTTCCTCCCGTTTAATTTGCTGACAAACAACTGGGCCACACCTTCATCCGTCAATTGCTCCAGTCCCCTGGCCAGCTGCTTGAATTTCATGGGTTCGGCATTCACCACATACCTGAAAAGTTCGGGAGAGAAGCTGGGAATGCCTTTGAATTTAAGCTTCTCCCCTTCCGTAACCGCGTCCCCGATCTTGAAATTCCCGGTATCGTGCACTCCCACAATATCCCCCGGGAAGGCTTCATCGATGACTGATTTTTTTTCTGCCATGAAGGAAGTGGGACTGGAGAACTTCATCTGTTTACCCGTCCGGACGTGGATGTACGCCCTGTTCCTTTCAAACCGCCCGGAAGCGACCTTGATAAACGCGATGCGGTCCCGGTGGTTGGGATCCATGTTTGCATGAATCTTGAATACAAAACCGGCAAAACTGGCCTCGAACGGATCAACGACCCGGTTTTCGGCATGCACGGGTCTCGGATGCGGAGCCAGGAGCAGGAAACTTTCCAGCAGCTCTTTAACCCCGAAATTGTTCAGGGCGCTACCGAAAAAGACCGGGGCCACCGCCCCTTTCAAATAATCATCCGGATCCAGGCCGGGGTAGACTCCGTCCAGCAGTGCCGTTTCCTCCCTGAAACGCTTCTCGTAGGGAGCGATGTGCCTCAGGAAACCGGCATCCTCCATATCACTGAATTCCCGTACCTCTCCGATGGTCTGTTTGCTGATCCTGTCGAATGACCTGAAGGTGCGGTCTCCCCGGTCGAACACACCCCTGAAATCGGCTCCCTCCCCCACCGGCCAGGTCACCGGATGCATCGCGATCCCGAGCTCTTTCTCCAGTTCATCCAGCAGCTCAAAAGAATCCCGGGCCGGCCGGTCCATTTTATTGATGAAAACCATCACCGGGGTCTTTCTCATCCTGCAGACATCCATCAGCTTCCGTGTCTGCGTTTCAACACCTTTGGCGGCATCCAGGACGATGATCACGCTGTCTACTGCCGTCAGCGTACGGTAAGTGTCCTCGGCAAAATCCTGGTGACCCGGTGTGTCCAGGATATTTACCTTTTTCCCCCCGTATTCGAATCCCATGACAGAAGTGGCCACCGATATGCCCCGCTGCTTCTCGATCTCCATAAAATCAGAGGTGGCCGTTTTCCTGATCTTGTTGGATTTGACTGCCCCGGCCACATTGATGGCTCCTCCGAAAAGCAATAATTTTTCGGTCAGTGTGGTCTTCCCTGCATCGGGATGACTCACAATGGCGAATGTACGGCGGCGCTGTATCTCTTCAGCCAGTTTCATGTTACCTGCAAAGCTGGATTTGTTTCCCCGGGAAAATGGAAGCGGCAAAGATACACACCGAAAGCTTAGGAACAAAAGGATAAAGCGTTATTTTTGGATCTGATTTCATGCGGGGAAACATGGACGAAAGAAAAAAAGCGCGCAGGTACGAGCGGATCAGCACCCAGCTGAAGGAGCTGGTATCCAAAAGTGATGAACCCATCGCCCGGATGGCCACCATCTGTGCGGTGCTGCACCACAAAATGGATCACTATTTCTGGACTGGCTTTTATCTCCTGAAGGAGGACAAGCTGACGGTGGGCCCTTACCAGGGGCCGGTGGCCTGCCAGGTGCTGGAAAAAGGAAAAGGAGTCTGCTGGTCGGCAGTGATGCAGGAGAAACCGGTACTCGTCCCGGATGTGCATGCATTTCCGGGTCACATTGCATGTGATCCCAGATCAAGGTCCGAACTCGTTCTGCCCGTATTCGATCCCCGTTCCGGGATCCGGGCCGTGCTTGACGTGGATTCCGGTCAGCCTGCCGCATTCAGTCAGACAGATGTCCGTTTCCTGGAAATAATTGCGGGAATGGTATATGATCGCTGAATCCCGCCCGGCGGCTCTTCCTTCAGGGGACCAGCGCGATGATCTTTTCCTTGATCTTCTCGATGGAATAGGGTTTTGTGATCAGTTCATCAAACCCCACATCGGAAAAATCCTCGAAAAAGATCTCCGGATTGTGTGCGGTAAGGGCGATGATGGGAATGGTGCTCAGGGGTGATTCCATCTCTTTCCTGATGTACTGTGTGGTTTCAATACCGTTCATAACCGGCATTTCGATATCCATGAATATCAGGTGGATCTGTTCATTTTTCAGGATCTCGATGGCCCTTTCTCCGTTCTCCGCAAGTACCGCCTCGTTCCCGGTCATCCGGATCAGCTCCGAGAGCAGAAACCGATTTGTATAAATATCATCAACCACCAGTATCCTGAGATTTTCCATACACAGCTCACTATCCGGGGCAAATATAATTGATAGTTGCATAAGGTTGTATTTTATTTATCAAGAATGCGGAAAGTGCTACCAAGGGGTATGCGGACCTGTAATCCCCGGGATTGTTAATAATCTGAATCGGCGGGAACGGGGCAGAAGAAAATTATCACTAAATTTAATGCTCACAGCATGGATCAGATGGAATATCTGAACAGGAAAGAGATGACCATTCGTTACGGTACAATCGGATTTGTACTGGGTGTGCTGCTGACAGTGATGATCCATCTCATGCTGATCCGCGCCGTTGGATCTGATTTTACATTCCGGGAACTGGGCATACTGCATCAGAAGCTCTGGTTCCTTTATCTGGTGGACCTGCTTCCGCTGCCCGGGATACTCCTCGGATCCATGGCAGGCACCAGACGTTATCAACAGATGAATGACCTGGCCTTGCGGGTCGAACAGGAATCCGAAAAGAAGGAAGAGATCAAGCGGTTTACCCGGTCGCTCATTGCGGGTGACCTCAGTGCCTCCATCGATTTCAGCGATGAAGACCGGTCGCTCGCCGAAATACTGAACAGGCTGAAGGACACCCTGGAGCGGAACCGTGAAATGGAACAGCAGCGGCGGCTCGAGGAGCGTCATCGCAACTGGGTATCGGAGGGACTGGCCACATTCGGGGATATCCTGCGCACCCATGCAGGGTCTCCCGAAACCATGGCCTACGAAGTGATATCCTCGATGGTGAAATACCTGGATGCAAACCAGGGAGCCATTTTTATGACCGAGGAAGATGGCGGGGAAAAGTTTCTCCGGATGATCGCATGCCATGCATACGGCAGAAAAAAATTCCCTGATAAACGCATTCCATGGGGAGACGGCCTGATCGGAGCCGCGGCCCTGGAAAAGAAGGGATACGTGACCGATAAGATCCCCGATGGTTATCTGACGATCACCTCCGGGCTGGGCAAAGCCAATCCGGATTTCCTGGTGATCGAACCGCTGGTATGGAACGATAAGGTCTTCGGGATCATGGAAATTGCAGCCTTCAAACGGATGGAGGACTTTAAGCTCCAGTTCATCCACAGGGTAGCTGAAAACATCGCCACCACCATCAGCACGATGGAAAGCAACCTGCGTACGGAGCAATTACTCAGGGAGACCCGAGAGCAGGCGGATCAGCTTGCCCTGCAGGAGGAAAAGGTCCGGCAACACATGGAAACCCTGGAGCAAACCCAGATAGAAGCTGCACAGCAGGCCGAAAAATTCATCAGTTTCACCAATACCGTGAACCATACCCTGATGCGTGCCGATTATGATACGGAGGGCCGGTTGATCTATGCAAACACCCGGTTTTTGAAGAAGATGGGTTATTCGGGAAACCGGGAAGTGGAAGGGAAGCATATCACCATGTTTATCAACGAGAAGGACCGGGCCTGGTTCAACACGCTCTGGGAGCGGCTTTCAGAAGGCGGCCGGCATTTCGAGGGATATATGAAACATGAAACCAGGCTTGGCCAGGATCTCTGGACCATCGCCACTTACACCTGCATGCGCCGGGATGACGGTACCGTGGAAAAGATACTCTTCCTTGCCCTGGACTCCACGGAGCAGAAAAAACAGAGCCTGGATTATGAGGGACAGATGGAGGCCATTGACCGGCTCAACGCCCGGGCAGTGTTCACCCCGGACGGGAAACTTCAGCTGAGCAACGCCCTGTTCGGCAAAATCCTCAAATACCCTGAAAAAGAGCTGGCACAGATGAAAGTCTTTGATTTTCTCAGCACCACCGACCAGGAAAGGTTCAGTGAAATATGGGAGAAGGTTGTCAGGGGCGAACCCTTCCAGGGTCAGATGAAAATGCTTTCCAGGTATGAGGAAGAGCTCTGGTTCCGGGCTACATTCCTGTCGGTGGACGATATGTACGGGGAAGTGGAAAAGGTGATTTTCCTGGCCACGGAGATCACCAGGGAAAAAGAAATGGATATGGCATCCAGGAAACAGCATGAACAGCTGGTCGCCAAAGAGGAAGAATTAAGGCTGGCGGGCCTCGATCTGAGAAGAAAGCTTGAAGAGACCGGGGAGCTGCGCATACAGGAAAAAGCGAAATTCGAAAAAGAGATCAGACAGTATCAGCACGTGCTGGGAGAACTTCCCTTTCCCCTGGTCACCATCAACAACATGGGATTTGTGCTGTTCTTCAACCGGGAGGCGGAAAAAACCTGGGGCTTCAAACAGGAGCGTGTGCTCGGAAACAGGGCCGGCATTTTGTTTCATCCGGATAATGCGTCCGATGTGGTGACCGGCTTTGCCGATCCGGCCCGGAGCAAGTCGCCCGGCATTTACACGGACCAGGAGATCATCCTGCCCGACGGGAAGGCGCAAAAACGTGACATGATGCTGATCCGCACCGACCTGAAGGAAGAAAGGCATTTCACGCTGATTCTGCTCTGAGATTATCCTGCCGGGGCTGTATCATTTACCCGCCAGCCACGATAGGATCTGCCGGTTATAGGGACCCTTGCGCGGAACCACATATCCCACCAGCTGCCCCTGCTCATCGATCATATATTTCTGGAAGTTCCACCTGACCCTGCTGTTCATCACCCCGTTCTCTGATTTGTCCGTCAGCCACCGGTACAAAGGGTGGATCTTTTCTCCTTTGACGGCAATCTTGGACATCATGGGGAAAGTCACCCCGTAATTCCGCTGGCAGAAGGTGGCAATCTCTTCGTTGGAGCCCGGTTCCTGACCTGCAAAATCGTTGCTCGGGAACCCGATGATCACGAACCGGTCACCCCCGTATTCCCTGTAGAGTTTCTCCAGGTCCCTGAACTGCGGCGTTAACCCGCATTCCGAAGCGGTATTCACCACCAGGACCTTTTTGCCTTTCAGCCGGGCAAGGTCGAATTCCTCGCCCTGGATATCCGTGACCACAAAATCATGAAAGCGCTGTTGTCCGGCAAGCACCACCGGCATTGCCGTGAGGAGCAGCGGAAAGACCCATTTTTTACAGTTACGCATTTTTTCTGTACTGATCCGTTTTACATTCGTTTGGGTAACCACCGGATGGTGGATCCAATGGAATAAACAAAAGTAGGGTTTCCTTGTTCACGCCATGAAATATTATCTTTATGTCAACAATTCAGCGAATGAAGCGGCATTTCCAGATCCGGGTTTTCGGTCGCGTTCAGGGAGTGGGTTTCCGGTATGCGGCAACGAAAAAGGCGCGCTCCCTGCACCTGAAAGGGTGGGTGGAGAACCTTCCTGACGGATCGGTGGGGACCGCGGTGGAGGGAGCGGAGAAAAATTGTTGGGAATACATCAATTGGTGCAGGAAAGGCCCCGGGTACAGCTGGGTTGAAAAGATCGAGTTCGACGAGAAGGACCCGGTCGGGTATGATGAATTCCGCGTGAAGTATTAGAATCGTTTCCGGAACAGGGCGGAAATGCTGGTCCCTGTCAGCCAGCCCGTCAGGATGAGGATGAGTGCCGAAATGAAAGCCAGCAGGAGTTCCCCGCTCCGGATGAAGCCCGCCAGGTTCTCTCCCATGGCCCACAGGGTGAGGATCAGCACGGCTGCCATGGGAAGCAGGGTATATAAGACAGGGAGTTTCCTGGATGCCATGTAGACAGTCACCACCCCCAGCGCCAGTGCCGCCATCAGCTGGTTGAGCGACCCGAACAGCGGCCACAGCACCATGGCTCCCTGTCCCCCCGGCTTATAGAAAGTCATGGCCGCCGCGGCAAGCACGATGACAAGGGTGGCCACGTACCGGTTATGGAATGGCCTGCGCACTTTCCCATCTTTCCCGGTGAATATTTCCTGGAGGGAGATCCGCTGGATCCGGGTGGCGGAATCCAGGGTCGTATTGGCAAATGATACGATGAAAACCACCACGAAGGCCGCCCCGTACTTCACGGGAAGTCCGAAGGATGAAAAAAGATTGGCCGCACCGACAATGAATGCATCCAGCTTGGCAGCGAGCCCGTTGGCCGAAGACCAGCTTGCGTAATGGTGCTCAAAGGCAGCCAGTCCGGTGAACAGCTCTCCCCCGTCGTTCAGTCCCATTCCCAGTCCGGCGCCCACGGCCACGAGAACCAGCACGGCCAGGAAACTTTCCAGGATCATGGAACCGTAGCCAACGGGCAATGCATCTGCTTCCCTGTCCAGTTGCTTGACGGTGGTCCCGGAGCTGGCCAGGGAATGGAATCCGGATATGGCCCCGCAGGCAATGACGATGAAAAGCAGGGGTGCCAGGTCCGGGACATCACTTCCCGGCTGATACGCAGCGTGGTTGATGGCCGGAGCCGACATTTCGGGACGGGCAATGACCACCCCGAGGATCAAAAACAACATGGCCGCCATGAGCTGGTGGGAATTGATATAATCCCGGGGCTGCAGCAATTTCTGCACCGGGAGTGTGGATGCAATGAACACGTAGATAAAGAGCAGCACGCACCAGACCACCACGGATGTCTGACGGTCCCAGGGCAGGGAAACAGGCACCAGGATCCCCAGCAGCACAAAGGCATACAGCAGGAGAAGCGCGATGACCGAATAAAGCAGATCGTTCTTCCCTTTCCGGATCTGCCAGCCCAGCCATACAGCCACCGGGATCTGGAACCAGACAGGGATCACCGATTCGGGGTACATGACGAAGAGTGAACTGACGATCATGGCGAAAACCGCCAGCACGATGAAGAGCAGCAGCTGCATGATAAACTGGAGTGCGTACCGGGTGGAGGGACCGATGATATCGCCTGTCATCTGTCCGATGGATCTTCCCCGGTTGCGGGCAGACACCACCAGGGTGGTGAAGTCGTGCACGGCCCCCATGAAGATACTGCCCATGAAAACCCACAGAAAAGCCGGCAGCCAACCCCAGATAATGCCGATGGCGGGTCCCACAATGGGACCCAGCCCCGCGATGGTGGTAAAATGGTGACCGAATACGATGTGGGGTTTCGTGGGTACATAATCCACGCCGTCTTCCAGCTCGTGGGCCGGCATTTTTTGCAGCCCGGAGATCTTCAGGATCTTCCTGCCGATGAACCTGCCGTAATACCTGTAGGCCAGCAGGTATCCGGCAATGGAGAGTATGACCAGGATCAGGCTGTTCACAGGTCGTTAAGATAATATTTTTACTTCAAATTGCCCCCTGATCCCGATCTGATCCTCCACCACGATGGCGCACCCGAGGATCTCCGGGATTGCCCCGGCTATGTCAAGCACCCGTTCAATTTCCCCGGCACCGGTGACCCGGTTGGCCAGGGAGGTGGCCCATGCATCGGCCAGCGGAGCGTTTTCGGTGATCACCGTGACCGCATCGGCACACCCGAAACTCAGTGAATGTCCCACCGTACCCGATGAAGTGCATACCCCCCAGGTGCCGGGCGTGAGCACAAGGGCAACCCTGTCGGACAGGACGGAAGATCCGGCATGGATCAGCGAGGTCAGGTCCGAAACATTCCGGATGAAGAGGTCTCCCCCGTTCTCCACCACAATTTCATTCAGGTTGTATTCCCGGATCAGCCGCAGTCCCACCCGCCCGGCAAAAAGTCCCGCCACAGCACTCATGGGTCCGGTCCCGCTCCGTTTCGAACACCGGAGCATGTCCTCAATTTCCTCAGGCACGTGACCTCCGCCGGGTACCGGTTCGAGGGAGCGGAGGAACAGGGGGCTTCCGGCCGCATAATCCGTCACCACCTTCCTCAGCCTGAGAATCTCGTTTGCGGCAGTCCGGATCATCCCGTCACGGAAACTACCGTGCGGGACCCCGATATACAGGTCCGATTCCTGGCTGGCGGTCCGGAAGAAAAAAAACCGGTCATGGTTCATGTCCCCCCGGTAGAACCTGGGCTGCAATGACTTCTGTGTTGTCAGTTCACCCCGAAATTGAGTTCAAACAGCTGCAGGGGGCATGCCTTGATGCAGAGTTCACAGGCGATGCACCTTTCGGGCGAAAATTTCAGTTCCCGCGTGGCAGTGTCCATGTCCAGGGCACCCGAGAAACAGACCGATGCACAGGCACCGCAGTGAATGCAGCGGGATTCCCTGAAAAGGATTGTCTTAATCACCGGGGATATCTGGATCTGTTTGTTGTCCAGGTACACAAGCGCTTCACGCACATTCGTTTCCTCTCCGCTCATCTCGATCAGCAGGTTCCCTTCCCTGCCATGGGTGATATCCGCATTCAGGATGTTGATCATTACGTCATATTCCTTGATCAGGGTATAGGTAATGGGTTCATCGATGGCTTCCGCCGGGAATGTCAGCACCATTCTTTGTTTTGTCGTCTGCATGGCATTAAAATATGATTACCTGATTATCAAAGGATTCAAGTCTTTCCGGTGAGGAAACGGCTCCACCGGCTCAGCGAGCAGAAACCTGCCTTCGGTCAATTCCTTTTTCAGCAGGTCCGCGATGATCCTTGCCCTGTGAAGACTGGAAAGGGATGCCGTCCTGATCTTTTTATGGTTCAGGGTGATCTCCCCCGACTGCAGTTCGGCATAGGTAACACGTCCCAGTTCCGGTTTGCCGGGATCACCGTAGTCCAGGATGCGGGTGGTGATCTGGTCATTCCTGATCATCACCCTGGCCGCCATTTCCTCATCCAGCAACGGAATGGGAATGCCGATACCGATGAATATGGAAACCCCGTACTTCTCGAAATAGGCTGCTTTGATAAAATCCGGACGCATGGCTTTCGCATCGCCGATCACAGCCAGCGCCGCGGCATTTGAAACGGGAACCCCGTGCGCATTGGTTTCGGTATCCGTTTTAAACTGGGTACCGAACCAGCTCACATAGCCGGTGGTCCCCCCCAGGAAAATACGCGTTCCCACACCGATGGTCCTCAGTTGCGGGTCGTTCAGCAGCGGGCTCAGTTCCCCGGAAGTGCTGTAATTGGCATTCCCCATTCTCGGCAGCAGGCTGCCCATATAGGTGTATTTGATCTGCCTGGAGGAATTCACGGCAGCCGGATAGTTCTGGTAGGCATTCCGCGGGTTGAACATGATCATGTCATTGATGTTCTCCCTGTTGATGGTAGTCCGGATATCCTTCAGGGGGTAACAGTCCGTTCCCTTGGCATGGGCGATCAGCTCCACATCTTTTCCTTCCAGGAGTTCCTCGATGACGTGCGCCCCGCCGTAGGCAGGGTTTTCCGGGTGGGCTTCCGTGGCGCCTATATACAGGTCCACTGCCGCCAGTCCCGTAAAAACAGGGACCCCGTTCAGTGTGGCCTTTTCCATCCGGATGGGCGGATCGGAGTGACCCACATTGATGAAGACCCCCGATGAACACATGGGGCTGAACGTGCCGGTGGTGACCACATCCACCTTTTCGGCAATTTCCCTGGCAGAACGGGACCGGCCCATTTCGGAAACTTCCTCTGCGGTGAGCACCACGGCATCTCCCCGTTTTATTTTTTCATTGATCTCCTGATAACTTTTCTGAATGGCCATATGTGTAAAGGTTCATTGATACCGGAAGGATGAAGTTGTCAAAGATAATTCATTTTGCCCGGAGGTATCCGGCTCACGGTAATTTAGATGCTTTCAAAATCATCCGCCCGGATCCATCCCTCCCGGCCATCGATCACCCGGATGTTCCTCCAGCCGGTCACTTCCTCATTCAAACCCACCCGTGTCCCCTCATGGAGGATAAAAAGTTCGGTCCCCGATTCGCTCGGGGAACTTTTCACCACCACCGAGGGTGCTACGATGATGCCCGCATCGGGCCTGGTGATGTTCCGGTGCCGGGCAATCCCCGAGAACAGCGTGATCAGGAAGAACAGCAAACCGAAAAGCGCACTGAAAAAACCGGCTTTCTTCCATGTCAGCCGGCGGGCAAATAGGTACAGCACCACGCTGGCAAGCAAAAGGACAAATAATGCCAGGGAGAGCATGCTCCAGGTGCGTTCGGGAAAGATCCTGACCAGTTTGTCGATCCAGGTCCGGATGAACAACCGGGGCACCTCCTCAAACGTATCCACCCGGTAACGGGATACGAACTCCAGGTTGTGGCGTGCATTCTCATGGAACGGATCCAGTTTCAGCGCTTTTTCATAATAGAGGATCGCATGCCCGATGTTGTTGGATCTGAATGCGGCATTGCCCATGTTGTAATACAGATCGGCCGACTCCAGGCCGGCATCCACCACCGCCCCGTAAACATCCAGCGCGGCTTCGAACCCGCCATGCTGGTACAACCTGTTCCCGTGCCTGAAAAGGCTGTCCGGATGAAGATTTCCCGAAAGGAGACTGTCCGCCAGCATGCGATCCCGGTAGAGGCTGTCCGGAAGCAGGCTTTCCTGGCGAAGACTATCAGCCGGGGATGCCATTGCTCCGGGACTCCATGCAAACAGAAGGAATGGTATAAGACGTAACATCTTCATCATAAACTGTTTTCCAGGTTTCTGATCAGCGATACCGCATCCCTGTAAAGCTGGTTCACATCACTTTTTTCCGATGAAGGGGCGAACCGTGAAAACTCGCTTTCATCCAGGATCCTGAGAAACTCCTTCCTGATTTCCTCCTCCACTTCCCTGCGCCCGAGCTCCTCAAGGATCATGTCCCTGGAAAGCGCAGAAGTCTCGATGTTCAGCTTATCCCCCAGGTACCCCCAGATGGCTTTTCCCACTTCATCGTAAAACCCGTCCCGGTTCCCGGCCTTCCGGAACCTGTCAGCCATCTTCAGCCGGATCCGCGCACTCCTGTTCGCCTGTCTGTTGCGCACCAGCTTCAGATCTGCATTCCTGCGTGCAAGGATGCGGATGAAGATGATCGCCAGCACAAAGATCAGCAGGGCCAGGGGATACAGCAGCCTGAACCAGCTTTTCCCCAGCAGCGTGCCGGCCAGCGGACGGAAGGGAGCCGGGGTACGGATAATGTCACGGATATCGGTGCCGATATCCTCTACGCTCTCCTGCATGATCCCCGGCACGTATACATTCCCCGGTGATTGGTCCGTTTCACCCTTGCGTACCGTGAATGTAAACTCCCGTGTGGTGCCGGTCCGGTATTGTTTTGCCGCCGGATCGAACCAGGCAAACCGGACCGGTGCGATCCTGAACCTGCCTGCATGCCTCGCCACGATGGGGTATTCGAAGGTCACGGATCCGCTGATCCTGTTCCCCGAAGTGCTGGTATTCACCGACCGGGTCACCTCATAAAGGTCATGGTCCGGGGGAAGGTTCACATCCGGCTCGCCCAGCAAAGGCAGGTTCCCCGTGCCCCTGACGGTGATCCTGAGGCTGAGGGCTTCGTTGACCTCGATCTCCTCGGCCGAGAGCGACGCTTCCAGGGTAAAGCTGCCCACTCCCCCGGTGAACCCCTCCGGAGCCCCGGGGGGTAAAGGTTTCACATGGATGGTCACCGGATCCGTGAACAGTTTGACAGGCACTTCCTGGTAGCTGTCGAAGAAAGGATCATCGAAGAAATCATCGAATATGCTCCCTTGGCTTCGCCGCTGAACGCGCTGCGGGATCATCCATTCAGATTCATAGGGTGCGACGACCACCTCCCCTGTTTTCTGGGGGATCAGGATGTGCCGCTGGATAACCTGGGTCAGGTATTGCTGTCCCCCGATCACCTGCCGCTGGGCGGTGGCATCCGGATCCACCGATACCCTGTAAAATCCCTCATAGGGAATATCCCTGGACGAAGAGGCAGGCCGGGTATTTACCCGGGTAAAAACTTTGAGTCCGGATACAAACTGCTCACCCACATAAACTTCCGTTTTGGATGGGATCACCCTCAGGAAGACGGGGGATGTTTCGCCTGGCTGATTGTCAGGCGCTGTGCCGGAAGGTGCAGCCTGACCGCCCCCCGGGGGTGTCCCTCCCGGACCGGCACCGCCGGCAGCTTCATTGACAGTAATCTGCACCTCATTGGTCCTGTATTCCTTTCGCCCCACCTTTACCGTGGCGGGCGGAATGGTGAAGGTCCCCTTTACGGTGGCCCGCAGCACATGGGTATAGGTCACCGTTGTCTTCATGGTCATCTTCCCGTTGATCCATTGCGATTGAGAGGAATAGGAAGAAAATGGTCCGGCCAGGAGCTGAAAATCACCCAGCGGGGGAAGGGTCAGGGAGCCCTGTTCGGAACCTTCCACCACATACTGGAACTGCTCACCCACATTGACCACGGCTGGGGCGGATGCGGTAAAGACCGGGTCCTGTCCCCCCAGCGCCATGCTGAAGAGCAGTATGAGGGTGACCGATGGGAAAAACTTCAGCTTCATGTCCTGAATTTACCAATCCTTTTCTGTTTTGACCCTGGATGCAGCCGCTTTTTTCTCTTCCACTTTGTTCAGCACCTCCTGCTCCTGCTGTTCGATCGCTTCCAGCATTCTCCGGGCATCCTCCCGGGATATCTCCAGCGGCCGGGTTTGCTGCTCCTGCTGATCCGGCTGCTGAGGCTGGTCCTGTTGATCCTGCTGTTGCTGTTGGTCCTGTTGCTGATCCTGCTGATCCTGCTGATCCTGTTGCTGTTGGTCCTGTAGCTGATCCTGCTGCTGCTGATCCTGGCTCTGTGGTTGCTGCTCTTGCTCCTGCAGCTTCTTCTTCGCATAGGCCAGGTTGTATTTCGTATCCATATCGGACGGATCGAGCCGGAGACTTTCTTTATAGGCTTCAATGCTCTGTTTGTACTGTTCCGATTCCAGCAGGCTGTTCCCGATATTGTGCCAGACGTGGGCCAGGGTTTCCGGATCATCCACCCGGTCCGTCAGCGGCACATACTGTTTTACGGTCTCCTCAAATTTCTCCTGGCCGTACAGTGCGGCACCCGTGTTAAAATCAGCCACATAGGACTCCTGTTCCAGATCTCCCGCTTTCCTGAACAGCACTTCAGCTTCATTGTAGTCTCCCTGTTCATAAGCTTTCACGCCCTGGCGGATCACCTTCCGCTCATTCTGTCCCCAGGCTGCTGTCGCCGTCAGACAGGCAATCATCCCTATCATGAATCTTTTCATCCTGCTGTCTTGAATGGATTAAATCTCTGCAAAAGCGCATTCTTCCTGGTCCGTATAAAGAATTCCAGAATCAGGAATAAAAGGGCAAAACCGGCGAAATACTGGAACCTTTCTGCGTACTCCGCAAATACGCGCGATTTCTGCTCCGTCTTCTGAAGCTTATCCAGTTCATCGAGCAGGCTGTTGATCCTGTCACCCGCAATATATGCCCCGTTGCCTGCCCTGGCCACTTCCACCAGCAGTTTCTCATTGAGTTTGCTTACCACCACCTGTCCCTCTTTGTCCCTTCGCTTCGCCGAACTGCCCGGTCTCAGCGGGATGGGCACCCCGTCAGGGTCTCCCAGTCCCACCGTGAACACCCGGATCCCCTGCTCCGCTGCCCGTGTTGCCTCTCCCACTGCATCATCCTCATGGTTCTCTCCGTCAGTGATCACCACGATACCCTTGCTGGAGGCGGATCCGCCCTCCGGTGTCTCCCCGGATACGGTCGAGAATGACCTGACAGCCAGCTTAATGGCAGAACCGATCGCGGTTCCCTGTTTGGATACCATATCGGGTCCCGCTCCGGCGAGGAACATCTTCACACTGGTATAATCGTCCGTTATGGGGATCTGGGTGTAGGCATCCCCGGCAAATACGATGAGACCGATCTTATCGTTGCTCATTCTGTCCACCATCCGGCGGATCATTTGCTTGGAACGTTCAAGCCGGGATGGCTGGACATCCTCAGCAAGCATGCTGTTGGAAACATCCAGTGCAATGATGATCTCCCTCCCCTTCTGTTCCACCTCCTCCAGCTTCGATCCCACCCGGGGTCCCGATGCAGCGATGATCAGCAGGGTGGTCCCGAGCAGGAGCAAAATGAATTTCCAGTGATGGGCCGGCCCGGAGGCATCGGGCATCAGTGTTCCCACCAGGCCCCTGTCCCCAATACGATCCAGTGAACGCCGGCGGTACCTCCAGTATACCAGGTAGCCTGCCAGCATCAGGATCACCGACAGCAAAAACCACAGAATTTCTTTATGTGCGAACTGTATCATATTTCCTCACGATCGCTTTGCATCTTACGGAATTGTTCTGAACAGGGTATACCGGAGCAGGATCTCAAACAGGAGGAGCAGCATGGCTGAAAGGAGGAAAGGAAAATATTCCTCTTTCTTCCTGCTGAATTGTTTCACATCCAGCCTGGTCTTCTCCATCTGATCGATCTGCTGGTAGATCTCCCGCAGCTTGTTATTGTCCGTAGCCCTGAAATAGGTTCCGCCGGTGGTTTCCGCGATTCTTTTAAGCACATCTTCATCGATCTCCACCGGCATGTTCCGGGTCACCGTTCTTCCAAATGCATCCTGCAGCGGAACGGGTGCGTTGCCGTGTGATCCCACCCCGATGGTATAGACGCGGATCCCGAAGCTGGCTGCTATTTCCGCTGCGGTGACCGGTCCCACATCTCCCCTGTTGTTCACCCCGTCAGTCAACAGGATGATTACCTTGCTCCTGGATTTGCTGTCCTTGATCCGGTTCACCGCGGTGGCCAGCCCCATTCCGATGGCAGTGCCGTCTTCGATCACACCGAATTCGATCCCCTTCAGGAAATTGATCACCACAGCACGGTCGGTTGTCAGCGGACACTGCGTGAAACTTTCCCCGGCAAACACCACCAGTGCGAACCGGTCATCCTGCCGGGCATTCACGAATTCGATCCCCACGCTTTTGGCCGCCTCCAGGCGGTTGGGCCTGAAATCCATGGCCCGCATGCTCCCGGAAACATCCATGCACATGACGATATCGATCCCTTCGGTGGTCACCTGCTCCCACCGGTTGGCGGACTGGGGCCTGGCCAGGACGAAGATGATCAGTCCCACCACCAGGAGCCTGATGACAAATAAAAGGTGGCGCAGCCATATCCTGGATGATCTGATGCGCGGGTCGATGTTCTCGAATCCCGAAATCTTCAGTGACGCCGTGCTCCTTTTTCCCCGCCACAGGTACCATGCCACCATCAGCGGTAGCAGGATCAGCCCGTAGAGGAATGCCGGATATGCAAATTCCAGGTTACCCATGATCCAACCCCTCCTTTCCTGTTCCGTCCGTCTCCCCGGGCCCGGTGGTAATTTCCCGGTCGTTCACCTGCCCCGGTCCGGTATTACTCGCCTGACTGTTCTCCTTGAAAGACCCTGTCTCCATGCTCATTGCCGGTCCCGGTTTTTCCGCGTAAAACATGGGGTAGGTCTTCTGGACAAACAGATAGGCGTTGTTCAGGTTTGTCTGGTTATCCACCGGCAACGGCTCTTCTTTGGCGAATTTCACCAGGTCGGCCAGCTGCAGCAACTCTTCCAGGATCTCCTCCAGCAGTCCGTCTTCCAGGTTGGATCTGCGGAAAGCCTGCAGGATCTCACTGGTGGTCCGCTCCATGGCCGGAATCCCGTACTGTCGCTCTATGTAGGTCCGTGTGATCTCCGTAAGCCTGGTATAGAATTGTTTAACATAGCCGCGCTCCCACAGTTTTTCTTCTTTCAGCCTGTCCAGTTCCCTGAAGGCAATCACATGGGCGGGCTCCTTCGGCTGCATGCGGAATATTTCCGGATCTCTCCGGCGTTGCCGGTACCTCCTGATCAGCACGGCAATCAGTGATGCGATGAGGAGTATTCCAAGGCCGAGGCCAAGCCAGGGAAGCAGCTCCTTAAACGTGAGGGGAGTGTTGATGGGCGGTTTGATGGGTTTGATGGCCTGTGTGGTATCGACAACCGGTTCGTATACGTGCATCATTAAAGGCATGCTCAGTGCTGTATCGGTCCGCCCGTTGAAGGTGTACTCCACATGCTGTGCCGGCACGATTTGCATGCCTTCTTCAAAGCCGGTGATCACATAGCTGTGCTCCACCTTTCTTCTGCCATCCCCGAAAGTTGTATCGGCCGAGACCGGGAAAAGAACCTCCAGGTTTTTGCTCAAAGTATCGGAAATCGCAGGCAGCCTGAAATCCACATTTTCCGCTGCCTCCACCCGGAGCGTGTAAAGCACCTGGTCGCCGATCATCATGGAATCGGTATTCAGCTCCGAGGTGACTTTGATCAGCTGGGCATACAGCCGGGAATTCACCAGGAGGGCCAGCAACAGGCAAACAACTATGATGTATGGCCTCGGTTCCTTCATCATGCTATCTTCGCTTGAACAGGAGCATTAAGGGTTTTACATAATCCTCGCCCGTGGGCAGGGAAACACTGTCCACTCCGGCACGGGAAAATATCTCCTTCATCATGTCCACGTGACTTTCCCATTTGACGGCATAACTTTCCCGCACCCTTTGCTTCGATGTATCGACCCATTGCTCCCTCCCTGTTTCGGCATCCATCACCCTGAGAAGGCCCACTGCGGGGAGCGATGCTTCCCGCCTGTCATACACATGCAGCGCCACCACATCATGCTTGTTGTTGGCCACCTGGAGGGAACGGGCGTAGCCCTTGTCCTTGAAATCGGATATAAGAAATGCGGTGCATCGTTTCTTGATGGCATTGGTGAGAAACCGCAGACTTTCCGATATGTCAGTGCCCCTGCTCTGCGGCCGGAATTCCAGCAATTCACGGATGATCCTGAGGATGTGTTTCCGGCCTTTCTGCGGGGGGATGAACTTTTCCACCCGGTCGCTGAACATGATGACCCCGATCTTGTCATTGTTCTCAATGGCCGAGAAAGAGAGTACCGCGGCAATCTCCGTAATCAGATCCCGTTTGAGATGCACCCGTGTACCGAATTCGCCCGAAGCACTCATGTCGATCAGCAGCATCACCGTCAGTTCCCGCTCCTCTTCGAACACTTTCACATAGGGATGGTTGAAACGGGCCGTGACGTTCCAGTCTATGTTCCGGATGTCATCCCCGTACTGGTACTCCCGGACCTCGGAGAATGTCATCCCCCTGCCCCTGAAAGCACTGTGGTACTCCCCGGCAAAGATCTGCCTGGTGAGTCCCCGTGTCTTGATCTCTATCTTCCGTACTTTTTTTAAGAGCTCTTTTGTTTCCACAGTTTCTCTTGAAAGTCGCTTCCTGAACGCGAAAGGATTCCTGTCACTCTGTCTTTTTTTCACGGACGGTGAAATACCATTCTTCCCTGGTCAGGGTCACCCTGAAGGTGTCGGTTCCCTGTTCGTATTCCCACTCCCGGCGGCCTGTCTTCCTGTACCGGCTGTCTAACGCATCAAGCATCTCATCCAATTCGGAATAGTCACACACAAGCTTGGTCCCCGTACATACATCCTCTCCGGAGAAGTACATGATCCAGGTCTTTGTCCGCTGACTGTTCACATATTTCAGGTAGTTGAACTGCTGGTTCGAGACAGACTGGTCTTTCCTGAATACGCTGTGCTCCTTTTCAATGAGGCCCGCCACCTGTTCCTTGGACATTCCGATCAAAGGCTGGGCGTGCGCTGGGCTGCAGAGCACCAGTAAAATAACAGGTATGACCAGCATGCTTTTCATCGTTGTTCATTAAGGCACTTCCACGTTGTTCAGGATCTCAGAGATAATATGCTCTGATGTAATATTCTCTGCCTCAGCTTCATAGGTCAGACCGATCCGGTGCCTCATCACATCATGACACACCACCCTGATATCTTCCGGCACCACATATCCCCTCCGCTTGATGAAGGCATATGCTTTGGCAGCCTTGGCCAGGTTGATGCTCGCACGCGGCGATCCCCCGTAATGGATCAATGGCACAAACTGTGCCAATCCGGCCTTTTCAGGATTCCGGGTGGCAAATACAATATCCAGGATATAATTCTCGATCTTTTCATCCAGGTAGACATCCTTGACCACCTCCCTTGCCTGCATGATATCGGCAGGTTTCAGGATTTTTGTAGCTGAGGGGAACTGTTTCAACAGGTTCTCCCTCATGATCAGTTTCTCCTCCTCCCTGGAGGGATAGGTCACCATTACCTTCAACATGAACCGGTCCACCTGGGCCTCGGGCAGCGGGTAGGTACCCTCCTGCTCCAGGGGATTCTGGGTGGCAAGCACCAGGAAAGGCCGCTCCAGGGGATAGGTGGTTTCCCCGATGGTGACCTGCTTTTCCTGCATGGCCTCCAGCAGGGCACTCTGCACCTTGGCCGGGGAACGGTTGATCTCATCGGCCAGGATCAGATTCGCGAAAACGGGACCTTTCTTCACAATGAACTCCTCTCTCTTCTGGCTGTAGATCATGGTTCCAACCAGATCGGCCGGGAGGAGGTCCGGGGTAAACTGGATCCTGCTGAAACTGGCATCAATGGACTGTGCCAGTGTGGTGATGGCAAGGGTCTTTGCCAGTCCGGGTACCCCTTCCAGCAAAATATGGCCGTCTGACAACAATCCGATCAGCAGTCTTTCAACCAGGTTTTTCTGTCCCACGATGACCTTCTGTATCTCCAGGGTGATCAGGTCCACGAACTCACTCTCCTTCTTGATCCTTTCATTGAGTTCCTTGATATTCACATCCCGGGTAATTGCCTCCTGAGTCATTTGTGCTTCTTTTTAGTTAATAATCATTCGGTTATAGTAAATCAAACGGATTTGGTTCACAAAAATAGCAGCGAAAAGGCCAATTGAAAGCAATGCGGGGTTAAAAAATGTTAATTAAAGGGTAATTTTGCATTTCCCGGATCAGACAAATGTACCGATATTTTATCCATATGGCCTATGACGGGACCGGCTACAGCGGCTGGCAGACCCAGCCCGGCGGCAATACCGTGCAACAGGCTGTTGAACATGCGCTGACAACCCTGCTCGGAGAGGATATCTCTGTCACCGGTGCGGGACGGACCGACACCGGTGTGCATGCTTCTTTCTTTGTGGCCCATTTTGACACCCCGAACCTGCTGGAGGACCGGAAAGAAGATCTGGTCTTCAGGTTGAACCGCTTTCTTCCGGATGACATTGTGATCTACAGGCTGCAACAGGTTCCCGGCGAAATGCATGCCCGGTTTTCGGCCACATACCGCACGTATCACTACCACATATCCACCATCAAACCCCTCTACACCAGGAATTATGCGCATTATGTCTACGGATCGCTGAATGTGGAGGAGATTGGCCGCTGCTGCGAGATCATCATGAACACGGACGATTTCACCAGTTTCAGCAAGCTGCATACCGATGTGAAGACCAACCGGTGCCAGGTCATGGCCGCATCCTGGAAGGAGGTGGATTCGGGTTACCTGTTTGAAATAAAGGCGGACCGGTTCCTGCGGAACATGGTCCGTTCGGTCGTGGGAACCCTGCTGGATGTGGGATTTGGGAAGATCAGCAGCGAACAGTTCAGGCAGATCGTGGAGGCGAAAGACCGGAGCAGGGCCGGCATGTCGGCCCCTGCAAAAGGGCTCTTCCTTGTGGATATCGGTTACGGGGTGATGCCAGACAGGGCCTGATCCCAGATGATATGTGCCCGGAAAATCTCCAGGTCATCGCCGGATATTCGCCCCAGGAAATAATCTTCCTCCCCCCCTCCTCCAGCAACGGTGATCGCGATTTCATCACCGAAATGCGATTCATGCATGAAATTGATCTCAAATGTACCGATCCCTTTTTTCAGCGCTGAATCCCCGGCAGTATCAATGCACCATTCCATGTACTTGACATTGTTCACATGCCCGACCACATCCAGATCCGAATACACTACCCTGCGCAGCTCCATCCCGCTCATCTTTTCCGGCAGGGGGATCTTCCGCAGTGTTTCAGCGAATGGTTTGTCCTGACCCTCACTGTATTGCGCCAGCCTGACCGGCGGCCTGACGGGCCTCCGGGTCTTTCCGTCCACGATCAGCCACGCGGTGGAGGCCAGTCCGGTCACCTGAGTGTGTCCTGAAACGATCCTGAAATCCCTCATGGCAAAGAGCCTGTCCAGGCCGCAGGGCCATGTTTCCACACGGATCTCTTCATCCCAAAACGGGTAACGCAGGATCCTGATCTTCATCCGGGAAAGCACCCAGAAGGTCCGGTCCATCTTCAGGTCATGGTACCCCATACCCAGTCTGCCGGCGTGATGGTAGGCAATCTCCTGGAAGAAACCGGCCAGGGAAGTGAGCCTGGCCTGGCCCCCCGGATTGAGATCATATGAGGAGACCGTAAAACGTTGGATCAGCGATTCCTTCATTGTTCAGACTTTTCAGGTGGGTTTTCATTCAGATCCTCCGGCCTCCTGTTCCATATCTCCCAGGATGCTTCAGCCTGGTACACGAGCATGTCATAACCATTTACTATGGAGGCTCCCTGCTGCTCGCCCTGCAGGAGGAACCTGCTTTTTGACGGATTGTAGACCAGGTCGAACAGGAGATGATCTGCAGTGATTGTTTCGTAAGGGATGGGGGGACAGGATTCCAGGTCGGGATACATTCCCAGGGGAGTGGTATTGATGACCAGGGTATGATCCTTCATCATCCCGGCTGTCAGTTCTTCATAGGTTACCCTTTCTTCTCCCCTGCTTCTGCTTACCCGCAGAAATGCGATGCCGAGTTTTTCAAGGACATGGACCACAGCTTTGGAGGAACCACCGGTACCCAGGACCAGGGCCCGTTTATGGTGATCACGCAGATGTTCACGGAGCGACCGCCCAAAACCGGTCACATCTGTATTGTGCCCCGTCAGTGCCAGTCCCCCGCTCCGCCTGCAAAAACAGATGGTATTCACCGCTCCAATGCTGCGGGCTGTCTGGCTCAGTGCATCCAGGTACGGAATGATCTTCTCCTTGTAGGGCACGGTCACGTTCAGACCATGAAGGCCGGGTTCAGATTGCACCAGGGATGGGAATTCCGCTACATCCTTCAGGGGATAATTCCTGTATACAGCATCGGTATGCTCCGTTGCAAATTTCCGTGAGAAATGGGATACCGAAAAACTGTGTTCCAGCGGGTACCCGATCAGTCCGAATATTCTAGTATTCATGGGACGGAAATTTTGAACATACCGTTTCCTTCAGGATTCTGCGGATTTCTTTTCCCTGTTCCCGGAAAGGACCAGCTCGATGACAAGGATGATCCCGATGCCGATGGCCGCCATGAGCAATGCCATCCAGAAGCGGTCGTCCGCATTTCCTGCCACGGGGAGTACATTCTTTTCCACCAGGGGCCTGAGCTCCCCTTCCACCAGGATGGTCTCCAGGGTTTCCTTCCAGGGCCATATCTTGTTCAGGGATCCGATCATAAAACCGACCAGCACGGCGATGGTCACATCATGATGCTTTCTCAGCAACCATGACAGCAGGTTCGCGAAACTGATAATCCCGACGACAGCGCCGCCACCCAGCAGGAGGAGATCCATGAATATGCGTTCATTGACCGCATGAAGGGCAAATGCGTATTTGCCGAGCAACAACAGGATGAAGCTTCCGGAAATGCCCGGCAGGATCATGGCACAGCTGGCCAGTGCCCCTGAAAGAAAGACGAACCAGAATGCATCCGTGGTGGTGGCAGGCGTGACACTGGTGATAAAGACTGCCAGGCCCGTCCCTGCGACAATCCCCGCCACCGCGGTGTAGTTCCATTTCCCCACCTTTTTCGATACGATATAGGAAGAGGCCAGTATCAGTCCGAAGAAAAATGCCCAGATGAGGATGGGGTGGTTCACCAGCAGGTATTCCAGGATCCTGGCCAGGGAGAGGACCGAAATAAAGATCCCGGCAAAGACGGCCAGCAGAAAGTTGCCGTTGATGTGCTTCCAGAAAGCCTTCCACCTGCCTGAAAAAAACAGTTTCAGCGCCCCGGCATTGATGCTTTTTATGGAGTTAACCAATTCTTCGTAGATCCCGGTGATAAAAGCAATGGTGCCTCCGGAAACCCCGGGCACCACATCGGCTGCTCCCATACCCATGCCTTTGAGCAAGAGGACCAGGTATTTCTGAAGATAATTTTTCACAATTTCCGGGTGTGATATTCCTTCGGAAGGAACTCAAAGAAAGTATCTCCCCGCATCCCGCAGCGCAATGCTTCCAGGGCTACCACCTCGGCCGGGGCAATGTTCCCCAGGTTCACGTTGGCCCCGATAAGCTTGATGAACATGGCCTGCTGGGCTTTGTTGGGTGCTTCCCACAGCACGTCATCCACCGATATCTCTTTCATGATGGCATCAATGAGTTCCCTGTTGGCCGAACCGTCTGACTGGTATATCCCGATGGTCCCGCTTTCCCTGGCCTCCGCAATCACCTTCCAGGCTCCGGTTTCCAGTTCGGTCTTCATATTGGATACCCAGAGGTCATCCGGAAGATCCACGCCCTTCACCTTGCTTCCCACTTCCGAAAGCACCCGGAAATCCTTTGCAAGGTCCGCGATACATTCCAGCTTTTCCCGGTGATCCATTCGGATGGAGCCATCAGATACCTCCACTGTGTCCAGTCCGCACTCGCTGATAAACCGTTTAAAATCCTCATACCGTTCACGTACGATAAACATCTCAAACAGCGTTCCCCCGAAATAAGGTTTCATTCCGGCCGACCGATACAGGGCTACTTTTTCTTTCAGTTTCTGTGTGATCAGGGCGGTCCCGAAGCCAAGCTTAACCAAGTCAGTGAATGGTGCGCTTGATTCAATGAAATGTTCGGCCTCCTTGAGGCTCAGTCCCTTATCCATAACCATGGTGATCCCGTAGGAACGGTCGCCCGAAGTTCTTTCAGGGATATGCGTCAGATCAAAATTCATAGCTGTTAATCGTTTGATTCTCCAAAAAAATTGTGAACGCTTATTTTCTGTATTGCCGGATAATCCACCTGATATCCTCATCCCAGGTATTTTCCGGGAAAAACTGTTCAAACTCGGAAAGCAGGGCGTAATCACTGCCGAGGGCTTCCTTTAAAAACCTGGCTGCCAGTTCCCTGTTGCCCAGTTTCAGATGACAGACAGCCATTTTTATATGGACCTCCCCTGCCCCGGCATGGTGGGTAAATGCTTCCCGCAGAAAGTGAAGCGCATTTTCAAACAAACCCTCCTTCATCAGTACACCCGACAGTGCAATCCAGCCGTCCAGATCACCCGCATCTGTCCTGGTTACGTAGCCGTAGCACCTGATGGCTTCTTCGATAAATCCGGAATCCTCATTGGCATACCCCAGGTTGATCCAGTAATCAAGATTGCTGCTGTCGAATTCAATCGCTTTCAGCATGTATGTGATGGCTTCATGATATTTTCCCATGCGGTGGTAGATCATTCCCGCACCGAACCAGCCTTCCGGGTCCGTGTTATCCAGCTCGATCACCTTCCGGAAAGCTTTCAAAGATTCTTCAGGTTGGTCCATCTGTTCATAGCAGTCGCCCATATAACAGTAAGCCTGTGTATTTTCAGGTTCTATCTCCAGGTATTCCCTGTAAGCCTCGATGGCACGGCTGTAATGCTCCGCACTCACCCAGACACTGGCTTTGTTGAAATAGGCGGATGCGTAATCGGGGTTGATGGCAATGGAGTAATCGTATGCCTCCACCGCTTTGTCATACCTTTCCAGCTTATGGTATACGATACCCATGTTGTACCAGACATTGTCAGAATAGGGATCCAGGTCCAGGTAATTCTGGTAAAATTTCAGGCTTTCACCGAACCGGTGGAGCCGCTCGTAGAAATATCCCAGGTCATAGAGCACAGATAGATTATCGGGGTGTTGCAGGTGTGCCTGTAGAAGATATTTGATGGCCAGTTCAAAATGGCGAACATTCTCGAAGGCGATGGAAATGTTGATCAGTGCATCGAAGGTATCTTCGGTCGATAATTCCAGGGCCCTGTCGAATTGGGACTCGGCCTCTTTCAGCCGTCCAAGCTGACATAGTGCTGTCCCCTTCAGGAAATAGCGCTCCGGATTGTTCTCTTCCCAGACAGGGATCTCCTCCAGGAGTGCGAGCGCCTTTTTCGGCTGGCCCTGTTCAATATGTATGTGAATGAATTTGTATTTGATCTCCACCGATGCAGGATGCTGCTTATTACCCAGAATTGCAGCCTCCCGGGCTTCTTCAAATTTGAAATCATCCAGGTAGTATTCAATGATCTGTTCGAACTCCTCCACATCGAAAAAAATCGACTGGATCCCCCGCCTCATGTCCTCATATTTCCTCAGCAGGACCTGGAATTCGTTATTCTCAAAAATCTGCTCCCTGTTCTCGTTCATCCAACCCGTACTTATCCGTTATCCAAAAGTCACCTTTATGACGAATTTAATCAACTTCCAATGTAAGGCCGTAAAGATAATTGATATTTGTAAGATACAACAAATCCTTATTCCATACCGAACTTCAAGCTGTGTTAAATATGAACCTTTTACCGGGTTTTTCCCCTGCCTGCGATTTTTTCCCCTTAGACCATACTATGAAAGGCAAGTCCGGCACATTAACCACAAAGGCACATTAACCATAAAGGCACATTTACATTAAACAGATGCAGGACGATCTAAAATGCTGTAATCGTCCTGACTGATCAAAGACAACGGTATAAAAAGCGTTTATCCATTTTTATGAAGAACAGGCATGAATCATCAAGCGATCATGGATGGGCACGGAAGGTTCCAGACCTGCCCCGGGGATACCTTGAACTGCTCCAGCGGAAAAGGTACAGCCAGAACACCATCAGTTGCTACACGAACTATTTTCGTCAGTTCATGGTATATTTCAGGGAAACGGATCTGACAAAAATCTGCCCGCGTCAGATCAATCAGTACATACTGGACCTGATCAACTACAAACACATATCCGCAAGCCAGCAGAACCAGCGTATCAATGCCATCAAGTTCTATTATGAGAAAGTACTGGGAAGGAAGCGGGAATATTACCAGCTGAGCCGGCCCCGGAAGGTCAGGAAGCTACCCACCGTGCTTACACTGGAGGAGGTGGACAGGATCCTTCGCATGACAGAAAACCTGAAACACCGGTGCATCCTGATGACGATCTACTCGGGAGGACTCCGCAGAAGTGAACTGATCAACCTCAAGGTAGAGGATATCGATTCACAGCGCATGCTGATGAAAATCTGCGGGGCAAAGGGCAGAAAGGACAGGTTCACCCTGCTGTCGGAGAGACTGGTTACCGAACTTCGCACGTATTACATGAAGTACCGTCCGAAGACCTGGCTCTTTGAGGGTCAGAATGGGGGCAGGTACAGTGCCGCTAGCATCGAAAAGATTTTCCGTGATGCCGTAGACCGGGCAAGAATCAACAAATATGTCACACCGCACAGTCTCCGCCACAGCTTTGCCACCCATTTGCTCGAACAGGGAACAAACCTCCGTTTCATCCAGGAGCTCCTGGGCCACGCCAGTACCCGAACCACGGAAGTTTATACCCATGTGGCTTCCAATGCACTCATGAAGATCCGGAATCCGCTGGACAATCCACGTTGAAATCTATGCATGTTTACCATCTTTCCTAACAATTCCGTTGTTCAGAAGAATCACAGGCATGATATTGATCGGTCAGCAGAATTACTGAAGTGTTCTTACACAAACATGGTGTTGCAAATGAAAGTATACATATACCTCAATATGAAACTAATAAATATACTTTTATTCGATTTAATTGCACAATATTTCATAACTTGGTTGTATAAAAACAACACAGCTATAGGAAAAATAAATACACCACCTGTACATATACCGGTGTTCAGGCACATTCAGCTAGCGCTGAACTTTTGTCTGCCCGCTGCTTCGCAGCTCCTGCATCCAAAAGAAATGTGCCTGAATGCGGCGCTAAACCAAATCGCATTTAGATAAACCGGTACAACGCCG
>Ga0209205_1000020_pt1 | contig 87977 bp, 81 predicted proteins | sample ZodSprso05mmetaG_FD_184133 | JGI IMG/M metagenome (GOLD analysis project Ga0209205, IMG submission 184133) | Hot spring sediment microbial communities from Zodletone spring, Oklahoma to study Microbial Dark Matter (Phase II) - Zodletone Spring... ... | reverse complement strand
ATTGTCCTCTGTATGATGAAATGCAAGCGTTCTAAGCAAACCCAAATCTATAAGGTATCCTTTCTTCGCATTCTGCATTTGTTTCTTCAATGATACATCGTACTTATTTATCATAAATATCAAATAACTATCCTGTAGAAACGCAACGTATTTACTTATTGTGCTGGCGTTTTTTACTCCGACGACTTTTGCCATATTATTATAAGACATGAGTTTGCCTACATTGCTGGGAAAATAATAAACCAGCTCCAGCAATTCTTTTTCATTTGTAAGGTTATTTCGCACCATTACATCCCGATACATGATACTTTCATAAAGAGACTTAAGATATTCCTTATTACCTGACTTAAGGTATGCCGGAAATCCTCCAGATTCAAAGTATGCGTTGAACTGCCCCTTTATCAGGGACCTTTCATTTGCGGACAATAATCCTGTTTCCGGATAATCTACCGCTTTCAATCTCAGAAATTCTTTAAAAGAAAAGGGGAATAGTCCTTTTCTAAAATACCTCCCTGTTATGTGAGTTCCTAATTCACGGCTTAGCATCGAAGCATTTGAACCAATTATATACACTTTACTACCATAATCTCTGAGTCGCCTGATGTAACGTTCCCACCCTTCTATATTTTGTATCTCGTCGAAGTAGTAAGTATTTTGCGTGCCAAAAAGCTCAATGAACAATTCAGTAAGAGTTTGAAAATCATTCACTGTGAATCTCAATACTCGTTCGTCATCAAAATTGAAGAAATAATCCGATTCGCTCTGTATTGATCTGATCTCATGTAAAAGGGTAGATTTTCCACATCGTCTGATTCCAGACAATACAACAACCTCATTATCTTCTGCAATCGGCTGATAACGCAAAACATCATCTGGTTTTAACCTTAACCTTCTCTGATCTAATATTATTTCTTTCAATATCTGCCTGTCTATAATGATGTAAAATGAATTCTATCTATTTGTATTAGCAACTTTTTATGTATATTTTCTATTGCCATTAGAAGAACGGCAGTCCTGCACTCTTGTCTCACCATAAAGTCAATTTATTAAAATGGTATATTTTTCATTTGAAATAGATCCGGAATAGGTATCTTTCACTCTAATTTTCATCAACCAACCACACAATGGTATTTTGTACAATAACCTGGGATTTTGATCCTGAAATTTTTTCAATTGGGAACCATGGAGTCAGATGGTATGGTTTAATGATTGCTCTGGCACTTTTTACAGGATACTTGATTTTTAAGCGATATCTCCGTGGTGACAAACTCACAACAGAGATGGTCGACAGTCTGCTGGTTTATGTGGCAATTGCCGGTATTGTCGGTGCCAGGCTAGGCCATTGTCTTTTTTATGAACCTGACTATTATCTGAAGAATCCGTTGGAGATTCTGAAAATCTGGAAAGGGGGACTGGCAAGTCATGGCTGGGCAATAGGACTTCTTCTGGCACTCTGGCTTTACAACAGAAAATATAAGATCCCTTTCCTCTGGCTCATGGACAGGATTGCAATTGTTGTGGCATTGGCTAGTGTATTCATCCGTATGGGGAATTTTTTCAACTCGGAAATCTATGGACTCCCAACCAATCTGCCATGGGGTGTGGAATTTGTCAGAGACAGGCTTTACGACAGTACCACCGGTGAAATACTCCCAACGGTGCCAAGGCATCCGACGCAATTATATGAAGCACTGAGTTACTTATTGATATTCATTGCATCATTCTTTTTTTATCGAAAAAGGAACATGGAAGTCCGGGATGGTTTCATATTCAGTGTTACGATGATTGCTCTTTTCACTGCCAGATTCTTAATTGAATTTGTTAAGAACGACCAGGTCGCGTTTGAGGCAGGCATGAGTTTCAACATGGGACAATTGTTGAGCCTTCCGTTTATTCTTGCAGGAATAGGTATTCTTATCTGGACGAAAAGGAATCCAAAACATTTTTCCTTGAAACATTCATAGTCTGCGACATTCAACCAGGGGAAGCAAATCAGCTTCCTTTTTTGTTTCCTGCCGTTTGATCTCGGAAACGGACCCCTGCCTGCCCCCATCAGCCCTGCTGGCTCCTCGCAAAAATGATCAACCGGAGTGCCTTGCGCAATTTGCCATTTAAGGTGACATGTATTGTTGTAGTGGGAACAAGGGGATTGCAACCCGGAAATATGGATCAGGCAATGGCTGGAGGAGAATGATAGGTTGTGACGCGGGTAATCCTAAGCTTATTTCCGTTTAAAAGAATTGACCACAGAAGTGGATCCGTCAGGAGATGTTCTCTTCAGATTGATAACATCATCCTTGAACCCAAAATCCCAGATTATGTCCACTGGATTCTCATCCATTCTGAAGCTGCAGGTCAGTTTGTCTCCTTCAAGCTTCCAGGTTCCCTCTGCGGTTTCCATATTACCGGAACCGGTCATGTTGCTGATGAGTTTGAATTCCCCGTCAGGCATAAAAAAGTATTCGGAAGTCATTCCCTGATCCTTCATTTGGTCTTCAGTAGTTTTGTTGACTTCCTCTCCGCTGGTCCAGATCATTTCAAACATGGTCCATGTTCCGGTAAGATCAATTTCCTGGGCCTGTATTTCCTTGCCTGTCAACAGGCAGAACAATAACAATAAACTGATTTTAATTTTCATTTTTAGGGAATTAAGCACCAGAAGTTACATCAATTTGGATCCAATGTCAATTTATTTCCAACAAAATCGTAATTGAAAGATGATTGATGATGAGGTCAGGCAATGGCGGCCACGGGGAGTGTTGTTTTTCTTGTCTCAGGTGCTGGAACAAAAGATCATGATCGCTGTTAACAGGATATGAAAAATCTCAAATGCATAGCCGGAAGCATCAAAGCTCTACTTCTGATATTCGTCATGCTTGTGTCCGTCCCGGTTTTTTCGCAGGCTAATTACAGCAGCTTTTACGCCGAAAGCCTGAAGATCAACAACACAGGTATGGTGGTACTGGGATCCTGGGCCATCCTCAACATCTCCGCCGGTGCATATGGCTGGAGCAGGTATACCGGTCAGAACCAGTATTTCCACCAGATGAACCTGTTCTGGAATGTGGTCAATCTTTCCATTGCGGGCATCGCTCTCTATGGCAATACCCATACAGACTACAGCGTTTGGGAACAGGGGATGTTCCTGGAGAAACAGCTGAAAACTCAGAACCTTTTCCTGATCAATGCCGGTCTGGACATCGGCTATATGGGAGGGGGTATTCTTCTAAGGCATCTCTCCGGCAGATACCCGAACAACAGCGACCGGCTGAAGGGTTACGGGAATTCGGTGATCCTGCAGGGGGCTTTTTTGTTCGTTTTTGACCTGGTGATGTACGGCCTGCAGCGAAGCCACCGGGGTCAGTTCCTGGACCAGCTGTCCCTCCTGCCCATGAACGATGGATGGGGAGTGGCACTTCAGTTCATATTTTAAATCCCTAAGGCAAACGGATGAAAATATTACTCACAGGGGCAACGGGCTACATTGGTAAGCGGCTTCTGCCAGTATTGCTGGCAGACGGACATACGGTCGTATGCTGTGTGCGGGACAAAAGCAGGTTTGATGGTTCCCGGTATTCTTCCTCAGGAACGGTGCAGGTGATCGAGGTGAATTTCCTTGACAGGAGCACCCTTGATGCGATCCCCGGGGACATTGAGGCTGCATTTTACCTGATCCATTCCATGTCCACCTCCGTAGGAGATTTTGAAGTACTGGAGAAAAAAACTGCGGAAAATTTCAGGGACAGGATCCAGGAAACCGCTGCCAGGCAGGTGGTTTACCTGAGTGGAATCATCAACGAGGAAAAGCTTTCAAAGCATCTTTCTTCCCGAAAAGCGGTGGAGCAGATCCTCTCCGGAGGCACTTTTCACATGACCACCCTGAGGGCAGGGATCATCGTGGGCTCGGGAAGTGCATCATTTGAGATCATCAGGGATTTGGTGGAAAAGCTTCCGGTCATGATTGCACCCCGCTGGCTGAACACACGATCGCAACCAATTGCCATCCGCAATGTCATTCAATTCCTGAAAGGCGTTCTGTTAAATGAAAAGACCTTAGACAGGAGCTTTGATATCGGAGGTCCCGAAATTATGACCTATAAGCAGATGCTCCTGAAATTTGCCAGGATCCGAAATCTCAGACGGTTCGTTTTCGTGGTACCGGTCATGACCCCGAAGCTATCCTCTTACTGGTTGTATTTTATCACCTCTACCTCCTATAAACTGGCCGTCAACCTGGTGGACAGCATGAAAATTGAGATTGTGGGCAGGAAGAACGACCTTGACCGCCTGCTGAACATTGAACTCATCCCCTATGAAGAAGCGGTCAGACTTGCCTTTGACAAAATAGAACAGCAGGAGGTTCTGTCGAGCTGGACGGATGCCCTGTCCAGTCACACCCTGGAAACAGGGATCGCTAAACTGGTGGAGGTCCCCACATTCGGTTGTTTTAAGGACAGCAGGGAAGCCCCGGTGGAGGATGAGCAAAGGGTGCTGGAAAAGATCTGGTCGATAGGGGGCACGAACGGGTGGTATTATGGCAACTGGTTGTGGGCCCTCAGGGGATTCCTGGATAAACTGGTAGGGGGAGTGGGACTTCGCAGGGGACGAAAAAGCAGTACCCAACTTGTCGCAGGGGATTCGCTGGACTTCTGGCGGGTACTCTATGCCAGCAAAAAAGAAAAGAGGTTGCTGCTCTATGCAGAAATGAAATTACCCGGAGAGGCATGGCTGGAATTCGCTATCAGGGACGGGGTGCTTTACCAGACCGCCACATTCCGGCCCCGGGGATTATGGGGAAGACTTTACTGGTATTCCGTTTTGCCATTCCATGCCTTCATATTCAGGGGAATGATCAGGAATATTGCCGGTGCATAAAATCTTTTACCCGATGTCCGTATACCAGTTACATGCAGAACAGATCATCCCGGCCACCATGGAAGAGGTCTGGGATTTCATTTCATCACCCCGTAACCTGCGGGAAATCACTCCCCCGTACATGGGCTTCGAGGTTACCTCGAACAGACTTCCCGAAAAAATGTATCCGGGAATGATCATTACCTATCATGTGCGCCCTTTGCTAGGGATCCGGATGGGATGGGTGACCGAGATTACCCATGTGGAACACATGAAATATTTCGTGGATGAACAGCGTGTGGGTCCCTATTCGCTCTGGCACCATGAGCACTGGATCGAACCGGTCAAGGACGGTGTTCTGATGCGTGACCTGGTTACTTACCGGCTCCCGCTGGGACCGCTGGGGAGATTGGCCCACCGGCTGTTAGTGAAGAAGAAACTGGATGGGATATTCGATTACAGGAAAAAGTTCCTTGAAAAGAAATACGGGAAAAGTGTTCCCTCACCAGCTCCTTGAGGATCATCCCCTGCAAAAAGAAATCAGGATCAGGGAAAATTCCCGGAGAATGTACCTCAAATAAAAGATGTTTGTCCTAAATTAGGGAATGATAACCATCACCATCTGTCATGGCAAAAACAATTCAATTGAAGCGGGATGAAGTGCACTCAAACTTTTCCGGACACGATCAATATGACCTGGTGATCATCGGGTCGGGTCTGAGCGGACTGTCAACCGGCCTGATGTGGCTCAAAAACACCGAGAATAAAAAGACCCTGATCATCGAAAAGAACAATTATCCGGGAGGATACAGCACTGCTTATGGACGGGAGGGGTACGTATTTGAAACCACCCAGCTTTTCCCGGATATCGTCGATATTCTGGATTATCTGGGCCTGGAGATCAAACTGAAGCCCTATGAGAAAGATTTCATGCGGAGACTGGTGGTGGACGGTGACACGGTGATGGAATACAGGATCCCCGCAGGGGCGGAAAATTTCAAAGCTTACCTGGTCGAAAAGTTCCCCGGCGATGCGGACAAAATCATCGCCCTGATGGATTATTCGGTCGACATGTTCAAACAGGTGAGAAAGCTGAAGGCCAATTCCACATTCAGGGACAAACTGCAGATCCCTTTCCAGGCTCCCAAAGTGGTGGCCAATCTGAACCGAACTTATTCCGGATTGCTGGATAAATTCGGGATCACCAATCCCAGGTTGAGAGAGGTCATGGAGACTTTCACCTCTTTTTCCGGCGTCCCGTCAAACAGGGCTTCGGCGATCATGGCCACAGGAGCGATGCTATCATCCATGACCCGTTGTTACAGGCCATACGGATATTTCGATGAATATCCTGCAAAAATGGCGCTGCTCTTCCAGGAGCGGGGCGGTGAGATCCGTTTCGATTCGGAAGTTGAGAAAATTCTGGTGGAGGATGGTAAAGCGACCGGGGTGAAGGTCAAAGGTGATGATGGATCCATCCGGGCCGACAAGGTCATCACAACCATTGATCCCATGGTGGCCATGCGGCGGTTGGTGGGGGATGAACTCCTGCCGGCCAAATATGTGAAACGGCTGGATAACATCATCATGTCGGTCTCATCCATCAATGTGGCACTGGGACTGGACGATCGGATCGACCTGGCTTCCATGGATCTGGATTATCCCTACAATGTGGTATCCACGGGACTGGGGACATCCGAAAAACTATTCAATGGGTTTCTGGAAGGAGACAATGCCTTTGACGAATCCTGCTTCCATGCTGCGGTGATCTGTCCGTCCCTGACGACCGGGGCCAAAAACACCGTTACCATCCGGTGCACCCCGTTTGCCATGAACCACTGGAGGGAGTGGAGGGAAAACGATTACAATAAATACAGGATGGAGAAAGAACGGTGGGCTGATTTCTTTATCAATATTGCGGAGAAGTATTTCATACCCGGACTGAGCAAACATATTGTGGTGAAGGATATTGCAACGCCCGCAACCTACTCCCGCTATTCGGGGTCGCCCACCGGAAGCATCTATGACATGGCATCGCTGGTCACCCAGTTCGGGCCAAAACGCCTCCCGATGCAAACTCCCATTGCAAATCTCTATCAGCCGAAGTTTTCACACGGATTGTATGGCACGATGATGAACGGCGTGCAGGTGGTGGACCTGCTGCTTGACCGGAAGTTCAACAACGGGAATTCACTGTTTGCACCTGTTTCAAGATAAAATCGCGCTGTTTGGATATTTACTGGAAAACAGTCTTTACGGTTCTGAAAAATAATTTGATGTCTTGTTTGAGCGACCAGCTATCAATGTATTGAAGGTCCAATTTCACCCAGTCATTAAATTTCACTTCATTTCGGTTGGGGAGGACTTGCCAGGTACATGATATTCCTGGAATGACAGATAGCCTTCTTAATTGCCACCTTTCATAATTACCGACTTCTGACTGAAGGGGCGGTCTTGGTCCAATCAGAGACATTTCTCCCTTCAGCACATTCAAAAGTTGTGGTAATTCATCCAGTCCTGTTTTTCTTAAGAACCTTCCAACAGGAGTGACCCTGGGATCATCTTTCATTTTAAAAACCGGGCCGTCGCTTTCATTTAATCCCATCAGTATTTCGTGCCAGGCTTCCGCATCATGTAGCATGGACCTAAATTTATATAAGTAAAATTTACGTCCCCGTAATCCTACTCTTTCCTGCTTGAATATTACCGGACCTTTGGATGATAGTTTAATGAGGATACCGATAAGAAGCATTACCGGGAAAAGAAGAACAATGATGCCAATTGAAACCCAGAATTCAATAAATGATTTCCACAACAAAGCCGGGGAATTTTTTGGTGTGTTTCTAAATGTGATGAACGAAACATTTGGGAAGTGAGTCAATTGCTCATTTGTGACAGACAAAGGTGATAGATCTGATTGCATCCTGAATGTGACACCAACTTCTTGCCAAGTTTCAATCAGATCGTGCAGTTTGGTATCATCAACAGCGCTTTTGCAATAAAAGACTTCATGAATGACAGCATGATCCAATATGTTCCTGATTTTGGATTCATCCGGATAAATACGTATGCTGTACCTGTATTTTTCGCTGATAAATATTGAATCGCTGATTATCATCAATATGCGGAAGCCCCATTCTTTATGTTTCATCATGTCGTCAATAAATGCAGCAGACTTTTCATCCGCATATATGATTACATTGCTGGTATTGCCTCTGTTCGCTCTGAAATATTTAAATACCCTATGGGTCACTATCCGGAACAGATACAATGAAAACAGATGAACAATGGTGAATGAAAAAATAAAGAAATGGCTGAAATTAGTCAGGTTCAATAAGTGTTTATAATAGAACATCAATGACAATCCTGCGAAACTAAAATATAACAAATTAAAGAACATTGACACCTGCGTACGTGTCCCGGGTCTCTGTATAAGATTAGACGTATGGAGAAGGAACAACCAGGTGGGTACGATCAATATAAACATAATCACATATTCGCTTGAAAAAGTAAAATATTCCTTATTCAGCAGGTTTATCAGAAAATATGCAACAAAATAGGAGATCATGGTGATAAGCATATCCAAAATCACAAACCAGTTGCTATGTGTGTTTTTATGTTTGATAGTGTTTATCATCATTGTTTGTTAAAGCCGGTTCGTTTCGCAAAACTTCCTGTTAAAACCGATATCCGATTGAAAGACCAAAACCTGTATTTTTAACTGATGATTTGTCATTGGAAATCCGCCTGTCTTCAGGATTTATTTTCACCATCCCGATCTGTGTATTCAGCTGGCCAAACAATCCACTGGCCAATTCATAGCCGGCAAAAATGTTGCCTCCAAAATCAAATGGTTTAAAATAGGCTGTTGTTAAGGGATCTCCTGTTTCTACAACGTTTTTGAATTCAAGATCAGACTCAATGGTTTCAGAGCCATCCTCAGTGATCACCTTACCCCCGATACCATAAGCAAGATAGGGGCCAAATCCGATCAAAATACTTCCATTACCCAGGATGGCTTTATAAACCAAATTCAAAGGCAGCTCAATATAAGAAAGCTTGTATTTTTTTGTTACAGAGGCAACAGGATCATTGGTTCCTTTTGTGGCAATGAGTAATCCGGGTTGAAAATAGATATTCGGTGCAAAATGAATCTGAGTATTTACTCCCCCGTGATATCCAAGGATCAGATCATTAACCAGTTTATCACCGACAGCATCTTTCCCGTTTAAATTTTGAAGGTTAATGCCACCAAGAACGGCAAAGGAGATTTTTCCTCTATCCATGCTTTGGGTAAATGCCAGTGGCGTTGCCAACGCAAGGATCAGTGCAGTAATCAATAGTCTTGTTTTCATATCAAATATTTTTAATTTTCTGTGATTAATTATTTTGGGCTGCTTCTTTTTCAGCTTCAGCTTTCATCTTTTCATTCGCTGTGATCAGAAACTCAACCCTGCGATTTTGAGCACGGTCCTCTTCTGTATCGTTAAGATATTTTGGCAGTGCCTCTCCAAATCCTTTAATTGTTAAACGGTTGGGTGCTATTTCTTTGCTCTCCAGATAACTTGAAACAGCATGCGCCCTTTGTTCAGACAGGGTCAGATTATACGCCTCACTCCCTTTACTGTCGGTATGTCCCTGCACTTCAATGTCCGTATCGGGATATTTGTTCAAAACGATAACCAGCTTATCAAGGTTGTCCTTAGCATCATCCGACAGATTGGATCTGTCAAATGCAAATAGAATGTTACTGCTGAATTCTACAACGATTCCTTCCCCAACACGAATAACCTGCGCATCAGGAACGGTATTCTTTATTTCCTCAGCCTGTTTATCCATGTGATTACCAATTACAGCTCCTGTTGCACCTCCAACTGTAGCTCCGATAATTGCACCCAGGGCAGTATTACCTGAAGCTCTTCCTATCACTGCGCCCATTGCAGCACCTGTTGCAGTTCCGGCAACGGATCCTTTTTGTGTTTTGTTCCATGATGCACAAGCTGATAAGACCAAAACGGTTCCCACGAACAGGATGAACCTCATTCTCAATTTTTTCATAATAGATAGATTTAGTTGTATGAAGACTTATACACAAAGGTAGGTTCAACCAAACGGATCCGCATTACACAATTATCGATAAGAGTTACAACATTCACATATTTTGAAGTCGCTATTATTCATTCTTTCAATAGATTATGCTGGACTAAAAGTGTAAATGATGTAAACTTTTTACAAAATTATGTAACACGATCTGACTGGAAACAATTTACCTTTCGCTGTAATATTTAGTGATAATTAAAAAAACGCAAATCAATGAAGGAAAATCAAAATAATATTAAATCGCCTGATATGACTAAGCTTCAGGAAGTTGTAATTGATTATCGTACAAAAATATATATATCACCCGGTGCTGATCCTGGTGAGGCCAGGAGCCGTTTTATATCACGGTTTGGTTCCATGACGCCCTAACCAATAAGTGGCATCCACCAGGATTCTCAGCATTTTATGCAATCCCATTGGATGGAACTTCCATGTTGCCATTTCAGGCAGTGGTTTGCCTGGATTTCTATTGGACTTTCAAACAGAACAGATTTGTTTGTCTGGTTATGAAATGTGGGTTTAATGCCTGCATTATTTCTTTCATGATTCATTGGGGTTATGGAAAAAGAGCACCTGTGAATTATGTAAATTTTCCTCTGAATTTTGTAACAAAACCGTAAACCCGGTTTTCTATTTTAGAATTCAATTAAATAAGCTGGAAATAAGATGTAAATTTGAATGATGCTGAGAGAGACAGCGCTTTTCATTATTATATCCATTGTTGTAATCGCTGAATAGGATTGGCAGTGCTGCCAAAAAAGGGATCATGATATCATTCAAAAAATAAAAATCATTGGAAAGTAAAAAAACAAAACCGGCTGACTCATCCATAGAAAAGAAACCCGGATCCGAAGCCCGGAAATTTCCAGTTGTGGGTATCGGAGCTTCGGCAGGCGGACTGGAAGCGTTGGAGCAATTTTTGGGCAATGTGCCGAAAAACAGCGAAATGGCTTATGTGGTAATCCAGCATCTGGATCCGACACAAAAAGGCATGCTCCCTGAATTGCTGCAGCGGGTTTCCAGCATGCAGGTTGCTCAGGCCGAAGACCTTATGGAAGTAAAACCTGACTGTGTCTATGTAATTCCTCCGAACAAGAGCATGTCTATTTTCAAAGGAGCACTTCACCTGTTTGAACCTGTTGAAGCCAGGGGACTTCGTCTTCCTGTCGATTTTTTTCTGCGTTCACTGGCCGATGATCAGAAAGAGTATGCTGCCGGTATTATCCTCTCAGGAATGGGCTCCGACGGCAGCAATGGCATACGTTCCATAAAAGAAAAAAACGGAATTGTACTGGTGCAGGAACCCGAAACAGCCCGGTTTAACAGTATGCCACAAAGTGCCATCGACACCGGACTGGTTGATATAGTGGCTCCACCAGAAAAATTGCCTTTGGAACTGATTAATTTCCTGAAACATGTGCCTGTAGTTAAATCAAACCTGAATGTTGAAGTGAAAGATAAAAGCGCGCTTGAGAAAATTATGATTTTACTGCGAACACATACAGGCAATGATTTTTCACTTTATAAAAAGAATACGGTCTATCGGCGCATCGAAAGACGAATGGGCATCCATAAAATTGATAAAATATTTTCCTATGTCCATTTTTTGCAGGAAAATCCAAAGGAAGTACATATCCTGTTCAAAGAGTTAATGATTGGTGTAACTAATTTTTTTCGCGATGCACAGGTATGGGAAAAATTGAAAGAAAAAGTAATTCCCTCCCTGATTGATAAAATGCAACCCAATTCACAATTGAGGGCCTGGGTACCTGGATGCTCTACAGGCGAGGAAGCTTATTCTCTGGCCATTGTATTCAAGGAAGCGCTGGAAAAATTTAATCTGAACGGAGGAATATCATTACAAATTTTTGCTTCCGATATCGATAGCGATGCTGTTGATATTGCCCGCAAGGGATTGTTCGGGGATAATATTGCTTCTGATGTGTCGCCCAAAAGGCTTGGCCGGTTTTTTACCAAAACAGAAGACGGATTCCGCATTAATACGGAAATAAGGGAAATGATTGTATTTGCGCAACACAACATTATTATGCATCCGCCTTTTACCAATTTGGATATTATCTCATGCCGGAACCTGCTGATATATATGGATCAAGAATTACAGCGGAAATTGCTCGGACTGTTTTACTACAGCCTGAATCAGGAAGGGATTTTGATGCTTGGAACGTCCGAAACACTTGGTGTGCAAAGCCATCTTTTTACACCGGTTGATTCGGGTCTGAAAGTTTTTAAACGATCTGTTGCCAGCTTAAACCCGCAATTATTCGATTTTCCGTCTTCATTTACCCGGACCAAATCAGGTAACATTGAAAACACTGAACCCGACAAACCGATGATAAACATACAAACGCTTGCCGATCAGCTGCTGCTGCAGAATTTTTCGCCTGCCGGGGTTTTGGTAAATGAAAACGGCGATATCCTGTACATCAGCGGACGTACGGGAAAATACCTGGAGCCCGCAGTGGGAAAGGCAAACCTGAATATTTTTGCGATGCTGAGACCCGGTTTTCAAAACGATTTTGCCATTGCATTTCGTAAGGCGGTAATGAATAAAGAGGCAGTGGTATTGCACCATGTAAAAATAGGCACCAATGGGGGCTCATTAAATTTAAATGTAAACATCCAGTGGATTCATAAGCCGGAACCTTTATATGGCAAGCTGATGATAATTTTTACAGATGTTCTGCAACCTGCTGATACCAAATTCCCGGAAAAAAAAGGGAGGAAAGCAGTAAACAGTATCAGGGAAGCCGAATTAGAGCAAGAGTTACAGCATACCCGTGAAGAGATGCAAAATATTCTGGAAGAGATGCAGACGTCGCAGGAAGAGTTGAAATCGACCAATGAAGAACTGCAATCGACCAACGAAGAATTGCAATCGACCAACGAAGAACTCACCACCTCGAAAGAAGAAATGCAAAGCCTGAATGAGGAACTTCAGACGGTAAATGCCGAATTGATGGCGAAGGTGGATGATTATTCACGCGTAAACAACGACATGAAAAACCTGCTTGACAGCACCGACATTGCTACTTTGTTTCTCGACAAGGAATTACATATACGACGTTATACCCATCAGGCAACAAAAATATTCAAGCTCATAAAAAGCGACATCGGACGGCCATTTACCGACCAGGTTTCACAACTGCTATACCCCGACCTGCCTGAAGATGCACACGAGGTTCTGAGGACGCTAATTTTTATTGAAAAGCAAATTCCAACCAAAGACGGGAGGTGGTTTTCTATCCGTATTATGCCCTACCGTACCTTCGACGACCGGATTGACGGACTGGTAATTACCTTTATTGATATTTCAGAACTGAAACTGGTGGAAGAAAAATTACATAAAATGAATCAGGAGAACCGGCTGCTCATTGACACTTCTTCCAGGGTAGTCCTAAAAATATCATCTGGCTGGAAAATTATGGAATTTAATTCGGTGGCTGAAACATATTTCGGCAAAAAACGCGAACATGTTACAGGTCAAAATTTTATGGAATTATTTGTACCGGAAGCATTACGAAAACAGACGGAACAAAAGATGACCAGACTGTTGAAAAAACCGGGGATTAACGATATGAAAATGAAGGTAATTGCAGCCGGTGCAAAAGAACTTGACACGGAATGGTCGATAAATGTATTATGTAATCACCTTGAAATATCCCCAGAAATAATTATAATCACAAAAAACAAATAAGTTATGATAAACGAAGAATTGGATTTCACCGATGCGAAAATGCTGCGCGAGAAAGCCGAAAAGCGACTGAATGAGAAGCAAAAAAAAGAGTCCGGTGCATTGATGGAAACCGATGTACATAAACTTCTGCACGAATTGCAGGTACACCAGATTGAATTGGAGATGCAAAATGAAGAGTTGCGGCAGTCTTACGAAATAGCAGAAACAGCCCTGAAAAAATACACCATGTTGTTTGATTTATCCCCCATGGGTTATTTTTCTCTTGATGCTGAAGGAACAATCAGCGATTTGAATTTCACAGGCGCCGATATGCTGGGAGAACGGCGATTTAGTTTGATTAACAGCAATTTTAAACTTTTTATTTCAGAAGATTCAAGACCGGTATTTAATAATTTTTTCAAAAGAATATATACCAGCAATGCCAAAGAATCGTGCGAATTGTTGCTTGGATACAACAATCAACCTCTTTGCCGGGTATATATGGAGGGCGTAGTTACTGAGGATGAACAAAAATGCCTCATATCGGCCGTCGATATTTCGAAGTTCTCAACTGGGTAAATGATGTAACGCTTTCCCTGCATGTAAGGTGTGGATTGTCCCGTAGTTCACACATTTTCAAGTGTGTCCCGCCTTTTATGTTTCAGCATTTTAAAACTGGTTGGTGTCAATCCGGTAAATTTTTTAAACTGATTTGAAAGGTGGGCAACACTGCTGTAATTCATCCTGTATGCTATTTCTGAAATATTTAGCTCATCATATACGATGAATTCTTTGACTCTTTCGATTTTATGTGTCAGGTAAAATTTTTCAATGGTAACCCCTTTCACCTCTGAAAAAATATTGGAGAGATAGGTGTAATTGTAATTTAGCTTTTCGCTGAGATAATCAGAAAGGTTGACTTTTATCTGCTCCTCAGTGTAATGTACAAGCTCAATAATTGAACTTTTTATTTTCTCAACCAGGATACTTTTTTTATCATCCATTAAAAGCAGCCCGGACTTTTTTAACGCTATTCCCAATTGTTCTATTTGCTCCGGTTGAACATCCCCGATAATATCAGCCTCTCCAATTTTGACATTTGTGTATTTCAGCCCGATTTTTTCAATTTCGTCTTTCACCACCATCTGGCAGCGGATGCAAACCATATTTTTAATGTATAACTTCAACCCGGGTTTATCTTTACAAGTTAAAAGTGCGCTGTAAATATACGTAATCTGTGATTTTTTGTAATTTGATATTCCGGAGCAATGAGTACAGCGGGTTCTTCAAATGGATATCATATCCGGGTTTTTCGACCGAAGGAATTGCCGGGAGTTTTTTCTGGCAGGGACGGGCCTGTTACTACAAAGATGAATCTGAAAAAAAATAGGCCGATGGGCGAGTGAAGATTTTATTCCGGCCCGGTTTCACAGATGATGTGCACCGCGCTTTCTTCTGCGGAGCCTGGTGAAGATAAAGAAGATCAGCAGTAGAAAGCCAGCAGCGATAAACAGCGGGATGACCAGGGACAGCAGGGAGCCCCCCACCGCCGCCAGGTTCTCCCCTGTGGCCACCACCGGATTTCCTGCCCCCAGCGTGGTTTTGCTGGACAAAAGGCGGACCAGCGCACCGCCTCCCTGGATGATCCCGGCTGCCCCGCCTCCGACAGTCACCCCGGTGATCCACTTCAGTAATTCGCTGTCGATGGGAAGGACGGATGTAAGGAGCAGTGTGCCGGCAACAACGGCAAGCGGTGTGGTCACCGTATCAAGCAGGTTGTCAATAAAGGGAATGTAATATGCCATTATTTCAATAACGGTTGCCGTTGAGAAACTGATGATGGCAGCATTCGATGCGAGCCACTCAAAACTCTCATTCAATTGCAGCACCCCTGCACGTGCCGCCACAGCGGCCACAAGCATGGGGACAAAGACCCTGAAACCGGCACTGGCTGCCAGGCCTATGCCGATTGCAACACCTGTGATCAGTTCTGCCTCCATTCAGAAAAATTGTTGCGGATTCCCGCCGTGGAAAGCCAGATTAAAACTAAGTGTTTCAGTGAGAATTTCCTAATGGTATCACATTGGAACGGACCGAGGCTGGTCCGTGTTAAAACGCCGTTAAATGTGATGTATCTTAGACTCAGTCTAAATAATAATTTTAGTTTTGGTGAATATAAACCATATAAAATCTCAAGCCATGAAAAAATCAATGCTAATTATCATTACAACAGTATTTTTACTGGTGCAGGCCGATGCCCAGGATGTGTCCATTCCTCAAATCGGTGTCAAAGCTCCTTCATTTACAGCAGAATCCACTGAAGGAATCATCAACTTCCCTGCTGACTATGGCAAGAAGTGGAAGATCCTGATATCCCATCCGAAAGATTTCACTCCGGTATGTTCATCCGAGCTCCTGGAAATGGCTTATCAACATCAAACATTTGAAGAGTTGGGTGCACAGATCGTTATTGTCTCATCCGACATACTCGAATTGCATCATAGCTGGAAAGCTGCGCTTGAGGAAGTCCGTTATATGGACAGGGATCCTGTGCAAATCAATTTTCCCCTTGTATCTGATAATGATTACCGGGTATCTTCCCTTTATGGCATGATCCATTCGGCTCAAAGCCTGAAAGAGAATATCAGGGGTGTATACTTCATCGACCCGGAGAATACGATCAGATCCATTCAGTTCTATCCAAATGAAGTGGGCAGGAGTGTGCATGAGTTGAAAAGAACACTACTGGCCCTGCAGGAGACCCATGCGCACAATAATGTGGTCACACCTGCAAACTGGCAGCCGGGTGATGATGTGATCATCCCTGTGCTCACCGAGTTGGAGAAGAAAAACCTGGGATTGCCAGGGTCTGATTATTATCAGCCGGCCTGGTTCCTGACATTCAGGAAAGCAAGATAGAGGTAAAATCAGTTATTGGCAATGACTCACAGGGTGTCTCAAAAGTCCCGTCCTGTAATTCTCCTTGGATGCTTTTGAGACATCTTCTTTTAAATTACCTTCCGTTTTACGCCAGTATCCACACAGTAACTTACAGGGAAATCAAAATATCTTCATTGGCCGGATCTGTCAGTATCCGTTCCAGGGCGATGAGAAGAGAATTGGTATGAAAGGTGGGGTCATGCACCTCCCAGTTGTCTATCAGCGCTTTATCGTCCGTCTTACTCGAAAGGAGCAAAATCTGTCCGTCTATTTCAATCTTGGCCGTGAGCGTGTAAACTCCATTTCCTGAGCGGGATTTATCAATCCAGTGCAGGTGGATATTTCTTGACAGGAGACTTTCCGGTATGGCTTCTTTCAGTTCTTGATGCGTAATTCCTGCCTGATGAGATGAGATGATCGCCATATATCAGAATTCAGAGATGAATCTTTTTCCTAAGTTAAGAAGATTCTGCGGCAAAAAACAACAAGACCCGAAGAATAATCGGGGTAACCCGGATCCGGACTCCTGACTGCATTGATTGACAGGCACGCTGATTTTCTGCCGCAGGCCACATCAAGCCAGAAAGACTTTATAGCAACTTCCAAAAACCAAGTAATTATGAAAAATTTCTATTTTTTGATGGTCTGTCTGATGACAGCCCTGCTCATTTCCTGTCAGAAAGAAGAGCCGAAAACCACCGGCACTACCGGCATCCTGCACATCGATGTGGGAGTGGATATCCATGTGGTGGAACGGCAGAGCCTGTTGAAATCCACCCTGCAGACGGAAGATTTCAAAGTGGTTATTTTCAGGGCGGACGGAACAGTTGTAATGACGTTTGAAAACGCATTGGAGATGCCGGATATGATTGAGCTCGAAACCGGTTATTATTATGTGGAAGCCCATTCCGACAACAATCTCCCGGCCGCTTTTGAAAATCCCTATTATTACGGGGTGTCGGATATCTTCGCCATCAGCAGCAATCTGCAGGAATCTGTTACGGTGACCTGCCGGCTGGCCAACACCATCGTATCGGTAGTATATTCCGGGAACATTACGGATAACTTTCTCGATTATTCAACCACGGTGTCCTCCTCCCTGGGTACCCTGGTATTTTCAAGGGAAGAAACGAGGTTGGGTTATTTCCAGACGCTGCCGCTGGACATCCTGGTGGAGCTTTCATACCAGAAACTGGATGGGACGCCGGTCAGCAAAACACTGACCGGGAACATTCCCGATCCCCTGGCGAACAGGCATTACGAGATCCAGGTGGATGCATCGATCAATGAAGGTATGGCAAATTTTCAGATATTGCTGGATGAAACGGTGGTTGAGGTGGAGGTGGTTGATATCTCTGATGAATCGGGCAACCAGCAGAACGGGGCGGTCGGATACGGTGAAATTTTGATCACTGAGATCATGTATGATCCGGATGCCCTGGGTGATACCGAGGGTGAATGGATCGAAATCTATAACAATTCAACGCAGACCATCAATCTGCAACACCTTCTCCTGGGAAGGGAGGATGACATCAGTTTTGTCATTGAGGAATCCATTGAATTACCGCCGGCGGAATATTTCGTATTCAAACGGACAGAACAGGCGGTTGAGGTCACCAACAGCCTTAGCTACAATTCCGCCATCAATCTCAACAACACCGGCAACCTCCTGGCCATATACAATGCGGGTACGGAGACCGAACCCGGGGCATTGATCTTTGCCCTGAATTACGGGGAGGATGGTTTTCCCACCGGATCGGGGGCATCCATCTGCCTGAACCCGATGATGCTAAACGCCGCGGAGGCGGTCCTGGGGACTTCCTGGTGTACCTCCACGTCAGCTTACAGTACGGGAGACCTGGGCACACCGGGAACGGTCAATGATCCATGCCAGTGACAGGTGCTCACTTGTAGAGGTGCTTCAGGGAATCCATCAGGTTGGAAAGTTCGGCAGGAGGCTTGTCATAATGCTTTGAATAGATCATGTAATGCAGATCATTGATCTCCTCCAGCACCGATAAATGTTTTTTCCATTTGTTATAACTGGTACATGCCAGAAACATGTTTCTTTCAACCTCCAGTCTCTGGTTCGCCTGCTCCAGCACCTCTTTCCCCTCATCTGTGAGGATCAACAATTTGGCACGCCGGTCATTCTCATCAGGCAATTCTTTCAGGAGCCCGTTGCCGATCAGCCGCCTGATTGTATCCATACCTGTGGTGTATTCCACGATATGGATATTGATCAGGTCGGTTTTTTTTGCCCTGTCCATCAGGTCTACGGTGGACAGGAAAAGATATTCAAGCCTCGTATTGAGAGGAAGACCTTCCAGGTATTTGCGGATGTAGAATTCATGAAATCTGGAAATCCTGGTAATGTATTCAAGGAACCTGGATTTTTCGCTGAGATTTTTTGTATAGTCAAACTGACCGGAATATACGGCTTTGTTTTTGCCTGCGTCAATTCGCTTATTCAGCGTGGGATTTTCTTGGATATGATGCATCATCCACGCTGCAAAACCCTGAAGATCCAACTGCTGAGGCTCTTCATCCTCATAGGTGCCCAGAAGATCGATAAGTTGCTTCAGAAGGATGTAACTGTGGTTCATATCTGCTCAAAATTTGTTTAAAATTAAGATAATATTTATTAAATTTACATCGGATGCGATTTAAATAAGATCGCATCCGATTTTGCTTATGGGTATTCATTTTATCAAATTACGGGAGCTGATCATGAACAAATTCTCACCAAATAAAAAAAGTGATTGCAAACAATCACATAAATTCATCACATTCTCAGATTATAACAGGATCATGAATTATATTGAGAGTGACCTGGGAAATCAATTGGTTCCCCCCCATGTGCTTCACTACCTGTACCTGTTTACTTCATCCAGCAGGAAATTCTACTCCTCCGAGATCCCGGAAAATGTGGTCACCATGAATTCCGAAGTGATCCTGAGACTGAAAAATGATCAGCGATTGAAGATCAGGATCGTCTATCCGGAAAATGTACTGGGCTCCAATGACATTTCGATCTATGATTCCATTGGTCTGGCCTGCCTGGGAGCCACAGAAAACTCATGGATTGAGTATATGGACGAGACGGGTAAGCAATACGCCATGATTGAAAAGATCATTTTTCAGCCCGAAAAGGAAAAGCTTTTCTACCTCTGAAATCACCTTTATCGGAATCCATTTTAAGAAATCCCAAAAAGTGAATATCATGAAGAAAGATATTACAATCACCGAACTTGATTTTGTGAGGCTTCAGAACCTGATAAATGCTGAACGGCAGAGCAGAACAGTCGAAATTAGAAACCTGGAAGTACTGGGATCAGAGCTCCGGCGTGCCCGGAGAGTCGACTCCAGGAAGATCACCCCCGAATTTGTCACCATGAACTCAGCCCTCGAGCTTACCGATATGGATTCAGGCAGGTTGATGAAACTCAAACTGGTATATCCGAAAGACTCCAATTACAGGGAAGGCAAAATCTCCGTTCTGTCACCCCTGGGCAGTGCCCTGCTCGGTTACAGGGTCGGGGATAAAGTAACATTTGAGGCTCCCGGGGGACTGAGAGAGATCAGGATCGATAAAATATTGTACCAGCCCGAGGCCAACGGTGAATTTACCGTCTGATGGTGATGTTTGCGCCTTTCCATGCCGGCTGTATGGATACTATTGCGTAAATTTACCGGCCGGTCATACGATGAAAAGGATCACATACAGCCCCATCGGGGTCATCCATTCCCCCTACAAGAAGCCCGAGGGTACCCCCATCCAGCCCGGATCCAGGATTGAAGTGGCGGGTACAGTGGAAGTATTCGATAAATTTGCAGAAGGATTGAAGGATCTGGAAGGCTTTTCCCACATCATCCTGGTCTGTCACTTTCACCTGGTCAGCGGTTACGAACTGCAGGTCTTCCCATTCATGGATGACCGTGAACACGGAGTCTTTGCAACCCGGAGTCCCCGCAGGCCAAATCCCATCGGTATATCCGTAGTCCGGCTCGACGGAATTGAAAAGAACATCCTCCGTGTCAGTCATCTCGATATTGTGGACGGAACGCCGGTTCTGGACCTGAAGCCACACGTATCGAGATTCGATGCCGGAAGACCGGAACGGATCGGATGGCTGGAGGATCACATTCAGAAGCTCCGGGAAACAAAAGATGATGGAAGGTTTACACCTTAATACAATGAACCCATGAAAAAAATCTATGCCCTGACAAATCTGCTGGTCATTGTGGCGGTGATCGCCTGGAACTATGTGGCCAATACAGGCTTGATCAACGGGAATTCCGTCGGTTCTGTAAGCGCCCAACTTTACAATTTATTTACTCCTGCCGGATATGCGTTCTCGATATGGGGACTGATCTACCTGGGACTGCTCGCACATGGCATTTTCCAGGTGAAAAGAGCCTTTTTTGATAAAAAAGACGACGAATTCATTCTTCAGATCGGTCCATGGCTGATCATTGCCAACCTGGCCAATGCGGCCTGGATCTGGTTCTGGCTCAATGAGCAAACCGGAATATCCGTCTTCATGATCATCCTGATACTGATCTCTCTCCTGATCATCGTGATAAGATTGAACATGGAACGTTGGGACGCGCCAGCTCCCATGATTGTCTGGACCTGGTGGCCTATCAGCCTATACAGCGGGTGGATCACGGTGGCCACCGTTGCCAACATCACTGCCTACCTGGCCAAGATAGAATGGCAGGCGCTGTTCTCCGATGTTAAGTGGACCATGATCCTGATCATGGTGGCGACCATCATCAACCTTTTGATGATCCTTTTCAGGAACATGCGTGAATTTGCAGCGGTGGGAGTCTGGGCCATCCTGGCCATTGCGGTCAGACACTGGGGTGAAATTCCCGTGCTTCAGTGGACCGCCCTGATCTGTACCATCCTGATGTTGCTGGCCATTTTCATCCATGCTTACCGGAATCTGTCCACGAATCCTTTTGTGAAGAGGAGGGCCGCTGCGTGAAAAGGGCGGAATTGTCCCACCCGCGTGTTTTCGACAGCCGGGAATGGGCGGAAGGATATTATCAGAGGAATAAATGGAACATCACCAGGGTGGGCAAGGACTTTGCCGCCATGTTGAATGAGACCGAACGTGTGGCCAAACCTGAAGCCCGGATCATGATCAGGGATCTCAGACGCTGTTTGCTGGCCTATGTGATGAAGAAATTCAGGACTTCCCATACACTTGATGAAGCCCTGGAGATCATCAGAAAATCAGACCTGAGGGATGGCCGTCCATCCATCGGTCCATTCTGGTGGGATTATATGGTGGGTATATAGTCGCCAGGGATTCTGGAGAAAAACAGATACGCATGACAAAGTTGGAATTATTACACGAGCTTTCAGATAAGTGGTCAGGAGAAAAAGTATTGTCCATCAACAGGCTGCCCATTTCCGGATCCAGCAGGGAGTATTACCGGATCACCATCAGGGACGGATCATTTATCGGGGTTGTGAACGAGGACAGGGAGGAGAATGAAGCCTTTATTGCCTTCAGCAAACATTTCAGATCCAAAGGACTGGCAGTACCGGAAATTTACCTTACCGACCTGGATAACCACGCATACCTGCTTGAAGACCTCGGAGATACGACGTTATTCGATTACCTGATCCGCGCCAGGAAGGAGGATCGGTTTTCTTCCGAGCTGCTGGAGATCTACCAGAAAGTATTGCATGAATTGCCCCGTTTCCAGATCACCGCCGGATCCGATCTCAACTATGAGTTCTGTTATCCTCGATCGGAATTTGACAGGCAGAGCATGCAGTGGGACCTGAGCTATTTTAAATACTACTTCCTGAAACTTGCCGATATCCCGTTCAACGAACAGCGGCTCGAGGATGATTTCAACCGGCTGATCGAATACCTGCTGAAGCAGGATACGGGTTATTTCCTTTACCGGGATTTCCAGTCCCGCAACATCATGCTCAGAAATGGTACCCCCTGGTTCATCGATTACCAGGGCGGACGACGGGGTGCGCTGCAGTATGACGTGGCTTCCCTTCTGTTCGACTCCAAGGCAGATATTCCCTATGAGGTCAGGGAACTGCTGCTGGACCACTACATCCGGACATTGGATCACTATATGACAGTGAACAGGGAAGAATTCCGCCGGTCCTATTATGCCTATGTGCTGATCCGGATGATGCAGGCCATGGGGGCATTCGGTTTCAGGGGTTTTTACGAAAAGAAGACCCAGTTCCTGCAGAGTATCCCCTATGCCTTGAAGGACCTCAGATGGATCCTGGAGAACGTGGATCTTCCGCTGAAGATCCCCACCCTGGTGGGGGTGTTCCACCGGCTTCTTACCTCCCGCAGCCTGAAACGGTTCAAGGCAAAAGAGGGCAGGAAATCCACCCTGACCGTATTCATCAACAGTTTCAGCTACCTGCATGGCATCCCGGAGGATCCCAGCGGTCATGGCGGCGGGTACGTGTTTGACTGCAGGGCTCTCAGCAATCCCGGCAGGATCGAACAGTACATGGGAATGACCGGGAAGGATAAGCCGGTGATGGACTTTCTAAGCCAGAAACCCGAGGTGAATGAATTCCTGAGCAATGCTTTTGCGCTGGTGGACCTCTCGGTTGAAAATTACGAAGAACGCAAGTTCTCACACCTGATGGTCAGTTTCGGCTGCACCGGGGGCCAGCACCGGTCGGTCTACTGTGCCGAAAAGCTCGCGGAACACCTCCGGGAAAACCAGCCTGTCCAGGTGATCCTGTGGCACCGTGAACAGGATTGAAAGTTCAACTAACTCCACTGCCGGTCCCAGGACCGCAGCTGGTTCCATTCATCGGTGGGAGCGAATAACTCCTCCCCCTTTCGGAGGTGTTCCTTTACGGCCTCCTCATTCAATTCCAGCCCGACCCCCGGTTTTTCAGGAACTTCCACATATCCGTCCTTTACCAGGGGCTTGTCCAGTCCGGTGACCAGGTCCTCCCACCATGGATTGTCCACCGAATGGTGCTCGAGGGCAATGAAATTTTCCGTTGCCGCGGCCGTATGGACACAGCCTATGAAAGTAACGGGTGAGGAAGCATGATGCAGCGCCATGGCGATGCCATGCTCCTCCGCAAAATCACCTATTCTTTTTGTCTCCAGATAACCTCCGGCGGTGACCGGATCCGGATGGATGATATCCACAGCGCGGTTTTCGATCAGATCCCTGAATCCGTCTTTCAGATAAATATCTTCCCCGGTCAGCGTAGGTATGTCTATGGCCCGGGATATCTCTTTCCACTGATCGGTGTACTGCCAGGGGATCAGATCTTCAAGCCATGCGATGTTGTATGGTTCAAAAGCCTTCCCCAGTCTGATCATGCTGTTCACTCCCATATGACCCACATGATCGATCCCGACCGGGATTTCCCATCCGATTGCCTGTCGCATGGCTGCCACATATTTCACCATTTCCTCAATCCCCTTCTCTGTGATCTGCACCCTGGTGAAAGGATGCATGGTAGATCCATAGGTACCCCTGGTGGGATCCCAGCCTCTCAATCCGTCCCACGGACCCGTATTGGTCAGTGTTCCGGGGATATCCCTGATGAGCCCGATCCCGATATCCATCTTCATGATGGTAAATCCCCGGACCAGCCTTTCCTTCATTTTTTCAGCAAATTCCCCGGGCTCCCTTACGGTGGGAGTGTCCACATAGATCCTGACCCGGTCTCTGTATTTGCCTCCCAGTAACTGATAGAGCGGTACACCATACACCTTGCCGGTCAGGTCCCAGAGGGCCATTTCCACACCCGAGACACCTCCTCCCTGTCTCCCGTGGTTCCCGAACTGCCTGATGATCTTGAAGATCTTTTCCACATTACACGGATTCTCCCCGAGAATGCGGCTTTTCAGCATCAGGGCATACCGCGGATCGGCCCCGTCCCTCACATCGCCCAGTCCGTATACATCCTGGTTGGTCAAAATCTTGACGATGGGCACATTGCCAACCTGTGCGATCCGCATGTCAGTGATCCGGAGATTAGCCGGACCGGAATACCGGTTCACTTCCCCGGTGAGGGCTTCGATCTGCTCCTCCAGTGGTGACCTGAGCATCATGCCCAGTCCCAATCCGCCCAAACCGGCCTTTTTCAGAAAGGACCTCCGGTCACTGCTACTGACAGAGGTTTCCGATTTGAAAGTTCTCTTGGTTTTCATTTGAATTGAGGTTAACTATCCTTAGTTTTGAGCATACAAATTATTAAAATAGTTCATATCTTCTTTCATTTCTCGCATGAAGAAGACACTTTATAAGATCCTGCCGGGGATGGCCGGCCTGGCCCTTATACTGTTTCTTTTTTCTATCATGCTGGACTGGAAAGGTATCCCGGGTCCCTCGCTGATCGCTTTTTTTACATTTCTTGCCTTCGGTGTTCGGGGAAGTGAATTCTTCAAAAGTTTCTCCTACACCATCATGATCTTTGCGGCAGTAACCATCTCCATGTTTTATCCGCAGCTGTTCATCCAGTGGGGAGGTTTCAGGCTGGAGACCACCATTGTTCCCCTGCTCCAGATCATTATGTTCGGCATGGGATCACAGATGAGTTTCAGGGATTTTGCCGGAGTTGTGAAAATGCCGAAAGGGGTATTTCTGGGACTCACCTGCCAGTTCACCATCATGCCGCTGGTGGGCTTTGCCATTGCATCCCTGTTTGGATTCCCGCCTGAAATCGGTGCCGGGATCATCCTGGTGGGAGCTTCACCCTCAGGTCTGGCTTCCAACGTGATGTCCTTCATTGCAAAAGCAAACCTCGCCCTTTCTGTCACCCTGACGGCCGTTGCCACCATGCTGGCCCCTTTGATCACTCCCTCTTTAATGAAACTTCTTGCCGGGCAGTTTATACCCGTCGATTTCTGGGACATGATGCTCGGGATAATCAATATCGTGATCCTGCCCATCGTAGCCGGACTCATTTTCAATGCGGTGGCCTATGGCAGGGAAACCCGGAAAAGTATTCGCATCCAGGCACTGGTCTATCTGCTGATCATAGCGGGGAAGAACATTATCCTGTACCGGACTGCCGGAGTAGGAGCCGTTGAAGCACTGATCCAGCTGCTGAAGGATCTGGGATGGTTCCTGGTCCTCCCTGTACTCGGGGCTCTTGCATTCAAACACCTGGCAAAAGGCAACAAGAAATACCTGGACAGGGCGATGGCATTCCTTTCCATGGCCGGCATCGGGGTGATCATCGTGGTGATCACAGCAGCGGGAAGGGACAGCCTGCTTGAAATCGGTTTTATTCTGATCCTTGCCTGTCTGCTTCATAATTGCACGGGGTACCTGCTCGGTTACTGGATCTGCCGGCTGGCAGGGATGGATGAAAGATCATGCCGGACCATCGCCCTGGAAGTGGGGATGCAGAACGGGGGACTGGCCTCCGGGATTGCATTGCAGATGGGTAAGGTAGCCACCGTTGGACTGGCTCCGGCGGTATTCGGCCCCATGATGAATATCACCGGTTCGTCACTGGCTACCTGGTGGAGGAGAAAACCGGCAAATGGAAATGAAAACGGCATTACAACTGATACAGCCTGATGATATCCAAAACCAATCCAAAAACGATGGTACCATGCAAAAGCAACTAATCCTGTCAGCAATCATGTTCGCGGTGCTCATACCGGAATCTGTTTCCCAGTTCTTCGATACCAGGGAAGAGCTCGTCTTTTATACGCAGGAATGGAATGGGGAACGTTTCGAGGACGGACGTCCCAGGGTGCCCGACGATATCCTGGAAAGAATGAAAAGGGTATCCATCGAGGAAGCCTGGGGAATCCTTCGTTCCCGCGGATACCATAACCAGTTCGAAGGAGACTGGGTGATCCTTCATGAAAACCAGCCTGTGGTGGGACGGGCACATACCGCGCTGTACATGCCCGGGAGGCCTGAACTGATGGACCGCCTCACGGAAAAAGGACAACAGCAGGGCCGCATGGGCGCCATGAATTCCTGGCCCATTGACGCACTGCAGCATGGGGATGTATATGTGGCGGACGGATTCGGGAAAGTGGTGGACGGGACCCTGATCGGAGACAACCTCGGGAATGCCATATTTACCAATTCAGGCAACGGAGTGGTGTTTGATGGTGGCTCAAGAGACATGGAGGGTCTCTCGGAAATTGAAGGCTTCAATGCATTTGTAAAGGGATTCGACCCCTCTTACCTGATGGAGAGCATGCTGATGGGGATCAATGTGCCAATCCGTATAGGAAAAGCAACAGTCCTCCCGGGTGATGTGGTGCTGGCCAAGAAGACCGGGGTGCTTTTCATTCCGGCACACCTGGCAGAAGAAGTGGTGGTCCGGGCCGAGTTCATCATGCTCAGGGATATGTTCGGACATGAAATGCTGAAGCAGGGAGTCTATACACCCGGTCAGATCGATGGCCGGTGGACCGATGAGATCAAATCAGCTTTTCTGGAATGGGTGGAGAAAAATCCGGAAGGATTACCCATGACCAGGGAAGCGCTGGACGCCTACCTGCGAGACCGCACCTGGTAAATTGAACCTTTGTGCATGAAATAATTTTGATTGTTCAATTTAAAACTTACGTATCATGAGTAAAGCGATAAAAATTGTCCTGTTCTCAATCCTGGGGATCATCCTGATCCTGTTCATCCTGGCCATGTACGTGAACATCTCCGGGATCCCTTCCTATGAAAATGAAGCGGAAGAACTTTCTGTGGAGGTCACCGATGCCCGGGTAACCGAAGGAGCCCGTATGGCAGGCATCCTATGCAACCAGTGCCACGGGTCCACAGACGGTAAACTGGGTGGAGCTTATATGGCCGATGCGGCGGCATTCGGTGAGATCTTTGCTCCCAACATCACGCAGCATCCTGTTTTTGGCATTACCGATTATACAGACGGTGAGCTGGCCTACCTGCTTCGCACCGGGATCAGGAAAGACGGCCAGTATGTCCCTCCATGGATGCCCAAGTTCCCCCACCTGTCAGACGAGGACCTTTTCAGCATCATTGCTTTCCTCCGTTCCGATCATCCCATGGTCCAGCCATCGGATCACAATCCCGGGGAAATCAAACCGTCCTTTCTCTCAAAGATACTTTCAAGAACTGCATTTAAGCCCCTTCCCTACCCGGAAGGACCGGTGGAGGCCCCGATGCCCTCGGACAGGGTGGCATACGGAAAATACCTTGCCGTCGCGAAATTTGATTGCTTCGGTTGTCACAGTGCCAGTTTTCAGCACATCGACATCATGAATCCCGAAAATTCAAAGGGTTATTTCGGTGGCGGGAACATACTCATGGATAAGGAGATGAATGAGATTAGGTCCTCCAACCTCACCATGGATGGTGAAACCGGACTCGGTACCTGGACAGAAGAGGAGTTCATCAAAACACTCCGTTTCGGCATGCGTCCTGACGGCAAACCTCTCAGGTTTCCCATGATGCCAGCTCCGATGATCACCGACGAGGAGGCTTCATCCATCTGGGCATACCTGCAGACCATTCCAAAGATCAGCAACATGATCGAATGAAATTGGATAGCCATTAACTATTTTCTGCAATTTCTCCCTGCCTGAACAGGAAACCTGAACAGGAAACCTGAGCAGGAAAGCTGCGTCCACCCCCGCCCGGGCAATAACCCCTGTACGAAGAGCGTTGGTTTTGAAAAAGCTTGTATATTTAACTCCTGTTTTCCAATCCTAAATCCATCCAGATGAACAAGTACCCTTTGATAATTATTCTGGCAGCAGGTCTGATCCTTGCCTCGTGCGGAAAAAAGACTCCCGAATTTGTGAACAGCATTCCGGATGATGCCATTGCCGTGGCATCGCTCCACCCCATGGAGATTTATAAAAAAGGCAAGCTCAATACACTCCAGAACCTGAAAGCGAAGGTAAAGGGCGAGGTATGGAAGCAGCTCCTGGAAGATCCGCTGAGTTCGGGCCTGATGCTGGATGAATATACATACGTTTTTATAAAGATGGAAGAAGAAGCCCCTGTGTTTGGTGTGGTGAGCGGGATGAAGGATACCGGGAAATTCGAATCCATCCTGAAAAAGATCAGGGAAGATATCAGTGCTGAATTTGTCAAAGCAGGCGGTTATACCTATGTCCGGCCTGATGAGGACGGGATCATCGGCTGGAACAGGGAACAGATGGTCGTACTGGCCACCCCTGACGGCGAAGAATTTGATCTGAAATATCTGACCGGGACACTGGACACCATGTTCCACCCTGTGAAAGAGGCCTCCATTACCAGCATGGTCGATTTCAAGGATTTCCTCGGGGATATGAAGGACCTCAATGTTTGGGTTTCTTCCAATGACCTGAGAAAATTCCTGGAAAAGGCCATGGAAAAAGACAGTGTGAAAATCGATCTGCCGGTTGAATTCACTAACAATTATGCCAGGGCTTACTGTGAATTTGAAAACGGGAAAATGCTTGTGACCGGCGAAACCCGGTTCAGTGAAGAGGTGAAAAAGAACCTGGAACAGGTCCTGGTCATGAACCCATCCCTGAATAAAAAGATGCTTGAAAGTGCTCCCGGGGGTGACCTGCTCCTGGCTGTTGCGGGTTCCATGGATCTGAAAAAACTGCAGCGGATTGTGAAAAGTATTCCGACTGAAAAGCTGGGTGAGACCGGAGAAAAGGTGGAAGCAGTAACAGGTATTCCCGCAGAGGAATTGCTCGACGCGTTGACGGGTGATTTTACCATTTCGGTAAACGGGACCACCGGGGAGAACATGTTTCCGGTGGAATTATTCGTCGGGCTCGGTGTGAATAATGAAGTGCTCCAGGAAAAACTGATGGAAAGGGTGGGAAACATCATACCGGTCGACCAGCAGAAGGATTTTTTCATCATCAATGTTCAGGGCAATGAAATATACAGCGGGATCACGGATGATATCTGGACGCTCACCAATTCCAAAGGTTACAGGGATGCAGTTTCCGGCGGAAATATTGAAAATTCGCTGCTGGATTCAAAGTTCAAAGATTTTTCCGGCGGTTCCGTGGGATTGTACCTGAACATGGATGCATCGGCCTATCCCGCGTCCATTCAGCAGATGTTCAATCGGAATCCGCAACAAAAGAAATGGCTGGATTATATGTCGGAATCCTTCAAATACCTGGGTGTTTCCGCAGGTAATTATTCGGGCAGTGCGCTTCTGGAGACCAGCAAGCCGAATGAGAACAGTCTCTATACCATCCTGAAGATGACCGACATCAAAGAATAGGGAAGCGCCGATGAAGGAATGCCATCCATGACCATCCGCTTTGAAAAACTGATCCCGATCCCCCTGGTGGAGCAGGACACCGGGGGGTCCGATATCTGGGAATCGGATGCCGTGCTGTTCGAGCAGGCGAAGAAATACATCATTCAGGCGCCGTCCGGCAAAGGGAAGACCAGTCTCTTATCGGTCATTTACGGGATCCGGAACGATTACCATGGAGAGGTGTACCTGGATGCCACCGATATCAGCACCCTGTCCTCCAGGGAATGGTCCCGCCTCCGCAAAGAAAAGCTGTCTTTCATTTTCCAGGGACTGGAATTGTTTGACGACCTGACCGCCCTTGAGAATATCCAGCTGAAAAATTCGATAACCGGCCATAAATCCCTGCACGCAATTATGGAAATGGCCAATCTGATGGGCATCGGAGATTTCCTGCACAGGAAAGCCGGGATCCTCTCATTCGGTCAGCAGCAGCGCGTGGCCATCATCAGGGCACTCTGTCAGCCCTTCAGTTACCTGCTGGCCGATGAATGCTTCAGTCATATTGACCGGGAAAACAGCCTGATCGCTTACCGGCTGATCAGCCGGGAATGTGACATGCAGGGGGCGGGACTGCTGCTCACCTCCCTTCATGAACCGGAGCTGATGGAAGCGGATGTACAACTGAAACTATGAAATACCTCTACCGCATATTGTGGCAGGACCACAGCAGGGCCCATCTTATCTGGGCATTCCTGGGAACGCTGGCGGGTTTTGTCCTGTTGCTTGCCGGGATCCAGTTCTACCTGGATTTCAAGTCCATTTTGCAGGTCAACAGGGACCTGCTGGATCCCGAATATATCGTGATCAACAAGCAGGTAAATATCGGTCAGACCCTCGGCCTGGCCCGGCCCGGTTTTTCCGACCATGAGATCAGTGAGATAGCGGCACAGCCCTTCACGGGCAAAGTCGCCCCGTTCATTTCCAACGAATTTCCCATAAGCGCCTATACGGAAAATGAGCAATTCCCCGACTTCTATACCGAGCTGTTCTTCGAGGCCATTCCCGATGAGTACATCGATGTGAAATCCGACCAGTGGAAGTGGGACCCGGAAGAGGGGGTCATTCCCGTGATCATTCCCCAGGATTACCTGAACCTGTATAATTTCGGATTTGCCCAGAGCCAGGGACTTCCCCAGATCCCCAAGGGGATCATCTCCATGATCAATTTCAGGATCAGGCTGCGGGGACAGGGAAGGGGTAATTTTGATGATTACCGGGGAAAAATCGTGGGATTCAGCAACCGCATCAATTCCATCCTGGTCCCCCATGATTTCCTCCGGTGGGCCAACGACAAATACGGTTATTTTACAAAAGCAGCTCCTTCCAGGGTGATCATTGAAACCAGGGATCCCACCGACCCGGAGATCATCAACTTCATCGAGGAAAAAGGATATGACACCATCCGGGAAAAATTGAAGAGCAGCCGGCTGAACATCCTCCTGAAACTGATCCTCAGTTTTCTTGTGGTCATCGCAGGCATCATCATTGGTCTTGCATTCATGGTGTTCCTCCTGAGCCTCCAGTTGATGATCAGCCGGTCGTCGCCGAAAATCCGCAGGCTCAACAAGCTGGGCTTTCACTACCGGGAGATCAGCAGGCCCTATATCGTCCTGCTGCTGATCCTCATGATCGGGGTGACGGCCCTTTCCCTGCTGGTTACCGGGGTCCTGGCCAGGCATTTCTCGGGCATGGCGGAGGACTGGAACCTGGAACTCTCTTCCAGGCTGCATGGTATGCTGTACGGTACCTCGCTGGGACTGATCACCCTGATCTTTGTGGCAAACATGGTGGCCATTCTGGTAAGTACCAGGAAGCTATGTAAATAGCTGGATAATTTCAGGAATTGTTTTAATAATTGAAATTTATCACTATTTTTGCATCCCCAAATGAATCAAATATAGAAAATGGCGCATCATTTATCAGCAAAAAAAAGGATCAGGCAGAACGAATCCAAGCGGTTGAGGAACAAGTATGCCGCAAGGACCACCCGGAATGCGGTGAAAAAATTGCGTGAAACCAAAGAAAAGGAAGCTGCCGTCGAACAGTACCCGAAGGTGGTCTCCATGCTGGACAGGCTCGCAAAGAACAATGTGATCCACAAGAACAAGGCCTCCAACCTGAAAGCGAAGCTGGCAAAACACGTGAACGGTTTATAAGTACCTCCAGAAAACACGATAAAACCCTGAAGGCTGTCTCCAACGAGACGGCCTTTTTTGAAGCTGCTCACCGATCATTACCCGCCCGTTATGAAATATCTGTACTTCATTTCACTGATCGCCATCATCTCGTGCAATCCTGATAATCAACAGCATCGAGCCTGTCTGGACCTTGCCGGGGAGTGGCAGTTCTCACTGGACACGCTCCGGGAAGGAGAAAAACAGCAATGGTACCTTGATGATCTCGGGGATTCGGTAAAATTACCGGGGACGACCGATTTGAACGGAAAAGGATTCCTGAACGAAGACACCACCACCCTGCACCTGAACCGGATTTACACCTATGAGGGAATTGCATGGTACCGCCGGGAGGTGGTCATCCCGGATCATTTCGCCGGAAAACATCTCCGGTTATTCCTGGAACGCACGAAATCGTCAAAAATATGGATCGACAGCATCTTTGTCGGCGGTTCTCAGCTGCTTCAGTCCCCGCAGATATTCGATGTCCCGGATTACCTGGCACCCGGCAGGCACCATATTACCATTCAGGTAAACAACAGCCTGGAGCTCACACCCTACGGCAATGTACATATTTACTCCGACCATACCCAGACCAACTGGAATGGCATCATCGGCGAAATATATATCGAAGCATCCGCAAAAACATTCATTTCCGGCCTCCGTGTATACCCGGATGTGGCTCAAAGGAAGATCCGCGCGGAACTGAGCGTGGACAACCGGCTCGGTCTTGAAAATGTGGATGTGGAACTCCGGGTGGAGAAGACGGAAAACGGGAAGACAACCCGTTTAAAACCGCTTCAGATCAGCACCCCCTGTACAGAAAAGATACACCTGGAATACGATCTGGGAGAAAAATGCAGTGTATGGGACGAATTTGAACAACCGCTTTATCAACTGACCGCCATCATTTCCCGGGGCGATCTGAAAGATTCCAGAACGGTGCCTTTCGGAATGCGGGATTTCGCCGTGAACGGAAAAAAATTCAGCATCAATGGCCGCACCCTGTTTTTAAGGGGCAAAAACGATGCGGCTGTTTTCCCGGTCACGGGTTTCACGCCGACGAACACGGGGGACTGGCTCAGGATCTTCCGGATCGCCAAATCCTACGGCATCAACCATTACCGTTTTCATTCTTATTGTCCCCCCGAAGCAGCATTTACCGCCGCTGATATGGCAGGCATCTATCTCCAGGCAGAATTGCCGTTCTGGGGCGGACTCGGAGCCGATTCAATTGCCGGCATGCTGAGGAATGAAGGGTACGGCATGCTGGATGCCTATGCCAACCACCCTTCTTTTGTCATGTTCTCCCACGGCAATGAGATCTGGGGCGGACATGACCGTGTGGAAGCCAATATACGTGCATTGAGGGCCCACGACGGCAGACCGCTTTATACGGAGGGGACCAACAACAATATCGGTTATACGGCTCCCGGCGCGGGCTCGGATTTTTTCGTGGGTGCAAGAACGCCATATGCACATGACACCGTGCTGACCCATACCAGGCTTACCCACGCATTCGCCGATTCGGACGGAGGCGGATTACTGAACACCCGGACCCCTTCCACGACGATCAATTTCGATGAGGCGGTGTCCCGTGTGGATATCCCCGTTATCGGACATGAAACGGGACAGTACCAGATCTTTCCCGATTACAGCGAGATCAGCAAATATACGGGGGTGCTGCGCGCCAGGAATCTTGAAGTTTTTCAGGATCGTTTGAAAGAAGCGGGCATGGCCGGGATGGATGGTAAATTTCAGCAAGCATCCGGCGCCTGGTCCGCAATCTGCTACAAAGCCGAAATGGAAGCGGCAATGCGCACGGAAGACATGGCCGGTTTTCAATTACTCGATTTACAGGATTTCCCGGGACAGGGAACCGCCCTGGTGGGCATCCTGGATGCCTTCATGGACAGCAAGCAGGTGATCTCACCCGAAGGCTGGAGACAATCCTGCAACGATGTGGTCCTGTTGCCCGAATTCCGAAAATATTGCTGGACGGCCGACGAGACCTTCCGGGCAACCATCAAAGTGGCCAATTATTCCAACGCGGATATCACCGGCGATCTCATCTGGCGTATTGCATCGGAAGAAGGGAAGGTACTGGATGAAGGAACACTGACCGGGTTGGATATTCCCTGCGGGGGACTGGCGACGGCCGGGGAGATGGAGGCGGACCTGGCACCTGTTGACCGGGCAGAAAAATTCACATTTACCTGTGCGGTTCCCGGAACACCCTATCTGAATACACATGATATCTGGGTATATCCGGCGGACAATGATGTCAAGCCGGCCAGTGAAATGATCGTGACCGGTAAACTGGATGGTGGAGTCATTCAACACCTGCAGCAGGGCGGCAAAGTGCTTTATTTCCCGCAGACCGGTGATGTCAGCGGCAACAGCTACCCGGGACTGTTCCCTCCCGATTTCTGGAATTACGGGATGTTCAGGGGAATCAGCGAACGGAACGGGAGACCGGTCTCGCCCGGTACCCTGGGCCTGTTGATGGATCCGGATCATCCCCTATTTAACGACTTTCCCACTGATTTTCATACCGGCTGGCAGTGGTTCTCCATCATCAGGCATAGCAACAGCCTGATCCTGGATCGGATCTCCAGCGGTTATGATCCCATTGTACGGGTGATCGACAACCCGGAGCGCAATCATCAACTGGGATTGATCTTTGAGTTCAAGACCGGAAGCGGGAAGTTGCTGGTATGCATGTCACAGCTTGACCAGCTGGCGGACAGACCGGAAGCGCGCCAGCTCTACCAATCGATCCTGAACTATATGGATTCGGAAGATTTTGATCCGGATTACCGGATCACCGCCGATGAGCTGGCCGGGTTATTTTCAGTCACCCGGTAAAACTTCCGGAACGAACTACAAATACGCATCTCACCCTGAACGATGAAAGGCGGTCCGGCACATTAATCCCAAAAAGGACCATGCATGACTACAGACCGTGCTCCCTGAAAACCTGGGCAGTGGAGGAAAGGCCTAGGGAAAAGGTGATGGCCAACGGGATTCAGTTCCTTTCCGATTCAGAGCTGCTTGCCATCCTGCTGGGTTCGGGGGCCAGAAATGTCACAGCGGTGGAGCTTGCCAGGCATCTGCTTCGCAGCGTGGACAACAACCTCCAGGAACTGGGCAGGCAGTCCCTGACCGATCTGCAGAAGATCCGGGGCGTGGGACCGGCCAAGGCAATCACCGTCCTTGCAGCCCTGGAGCTCGGGCGCAGAAGGGCCGGGATGCATCATATTGACAGGGTCCCGGTCAAATCCAGCCGGACCGTTTATGAACTTTTTCATCCGTTGCTGGGTGACCTGGACCATGAAGAGTTCTGGTTGCTGATGCTGAACAGGGCCAACCGGGTCCTGGGCAGGTACAAGGTGAGCCAGGGGGGACTGGCCGGGACGGTGATCGATACCCGGATCATCCTGAAGAAAGCGCTGGATAACCTGGCCACCTCCATCATTGTGTGCCACAATCACCCCTCGGGGAACAATCAGCCCAGTGACGCCGATGTGAAAATCACGGAAAAGTTGAAAAAAGCCGCGGATATGCTCGAAATAAAATTGCTGGACCACGTAATTATTGCGGATAAGTCTTACTTTAGTTTCGCTGATGAAGGACTGGTCATATAAGTGGTACAGATTATTATAACCGTATTACTCAGTTCGGTCAAGTTTGCCATGACATTCCCCCTGGTAATCCTGGAATTTCAGTTTGGCTTTTTGCAAACCATTTTCTGGACCAACATCGGGGGCATTGCCGGGATATACTTTTTTGCCTACCTGTCACAGATGCTGATCGACTGGTGGAACCGCACCTTCAGGCCGAAGAAAAAGGCAGTTACCGCCAATCGCACCGGTCCGAAAAAAGTGTTTACCAGGCGGAACCGGCGGATCGTTCGCATCAAGCAACGGTACGGCCTGATCGGTATTGCCGCCTCCACTCCCTTCCTGCTTTCCATTCCGGTGGGGACATTCCTGGTGGTCAGGTATTACAGGACGGTAAAAGCCAGGTTCCTGTACCTGATCCTGTCCAACGTGGTTTGGTCGGTGATCTACACAGCCTTTTACCTGTTCTGGGACGACCTGGTACTACAAAGGGTCTGATCCCGGCACCTTTCCAGCATTTCACGGATGGTGATTTTTTCCAGGGGATGGACCACATCCGGGGCGATCTCTGCCAGGGGCATCAGCACGAATTTTCTGTCCCCCATCCTCGGGTGGGGCAGCTTCAGACGATGATGATCCATGACCAGATCCCCGTACAGCAGCAGGTCGATATCGATCAGCCTGTCCGCATATCCTTCTCCGTGGTCTGACCGGCCCAGGGAATGCTCCACCGAGAGCAATGCATCCATGACCCGCAAAGGTTCCAGGTCCGTTTCCACAGCCAGGCAACAGTTCATGAAAAGATTTTCGCTGCTGTAGCCCCAGGGGACTGACTCATACAGTCCGGACCGGCGGGTGATCTTCCCCACCCGCTTCCCGATCCGTTTACGGGCTTTCCGCAAATTCCTTTTCCGGTGACCCAGGTTGCTTCCCAGGCAGAGGTATATCTGTGTCTTTTCCAGGGCTCCCGATCGTCTCATTTTTATTGAAACGAAGATATCCATTATCCAGCGCATTTTTAGTAAATTGCCGCCTTTCTTTCCCCCGGGAGAGAAATCATTTGAACATTAATTTACATCATCCATGAAACATTTTCTTTCCAGTCTGCTGGCAACCATCGTGGGGATCCTGATCGTGACGCTTGTCATGATCCTGATCTTTGCCGGTATTGTGGTAGCTTCCACTTCCAAAGAGGTTCCTTCTGTAAAGGAGAACAGCCTGCTGGTGGCAAAATTCAGCACTCCCGTATCGGACCGCTCCGATGGGAATCCGTTTTCACAGTTCATTTCCCTCACGCCCGGATTGGGAGAGATCATGGGCCTGGATCAGATCCTGAAGAGCATCCGTCAGGCCGGGAAGGACGATAACATCAAAGGGATTTTCCTGAATCTGGGCATCGTCCCCGTTGAGATTGCCACCATCGATGAGATCAGGGATGCCCTGCTTGAATTCAAAAAGAGCGGAAAATTCATTTACGCGTACGGAAATATGTATACCCAGGGTTCCTATTACCTGGCCACCGCTGCGGACTCGATTTTCATGACTTACGAGGGCATTTTTCTATTCAACGGCCTGAGTGCGGAGGCGACGTTTTATAAGAAAGCCATGGAGAAACTGGGGATAGAGATGCAGGTGATCCGGCACGGATCCTTCAAAAGTGCCAATGAGCCTTTCACCCGGGAAAACCTGAGCGAGGAAAACCGGATCCAGATCGAAGCCTACATGGGCTCCATCTGGGAGAAGATGGTCACTGAGATCTCGAAAAGCAGGAACATTTCCCCCGAAAAGCTGAATCAATATGCGGATGAACTGGTCAGCCTGGACAACAATCTACTCGTGGAGACCGGCTTGATCGACGGATTGATCTATTACGATGAGATGCTCAACCTGATGAAGGAAAAAATGCATGTGGAGGAAGCGAAGGACCTGGAATCGATTACCATCAAGCGCTATCAGGATGTGCCCCTGAAGGAGAAGCAGGCGTTCAGCAGGGACAAGATTGCCGTGATCTATGCCATGGGAACCGTGGTGGACGGAGATGTGGGCGAGGGTTACATAGGTTCGGAGCGGATTGCCAAGGCCATCCGTAAAGCGCGGAGGGATAAATCAGTCAAAGCAATTGTGTTCCGTGTAAATTCGGGAGGGGGCAGCATGACCGCTTCCGATGTGATCTACCGGGAAACCAGGCTTGCTGCCGAAGAGAAACCATTTGTAGCTTCCATGGGAAATGTGGCTGCATCGGGAGGTTACTACATCGTGGCACCTGCCGATACCATCCTTGCCAGTCCGATTACCATCACCGGTTCCATCGGGGTATTTGCCAGTATACCGAATTTTCAGGGACTGATGAACGATAAACTGGGTATCACAACGGATGTGGTGAAGACCAACCGGCACAGCGATATGTTATCCATTACCAGTCCGCTTGATGAGGAGGAAAAAGCGATCCTTCAGAAATATGTGGACGAAGCCTATGAGAAATTTCTGCAGGTGGTTGCCGAGGGAAGGAATAAATCGAGGGATGAGATCGATGCCATCGCGGGGGGACGGGTATGGTCGGGAGAAGATGCCCTGGAGATCGGATTGATTGATATGTTCGGGGGACTGGAAAAATCCATTGAGGTGGCTGCTGAAATGGCCGGACTGGAGACCTACAGGATCCAGTCGCTTCCCGTACTGGAGGATCCGTTCACGATGATCATGAAATCCCTGACCGGGGATACAAAAATGAGAATGATCCGGAATGAACTGGGCGACGGCTACAGGTATTATCAACAATTGAAGGAGGTGAGCATGATGCAGGGGGTACAGGCCATCATGCCCTTTTCACTGGAGATCCATTGACCGGCAGGGGGTGACCCCTGCCATTTGCCCCGGCGCTCGCACCGGAACACCTGAAGATGCAGAATAAGCGGAATAAAAGGCTGAACTGGCGGATCCTGCTGATCCCCCTTTCCTGGCTTTACACGCTGGCAGTGTGGATCAGGAACGGCCTCTTTTTAAGTGGTTTGATTCATCGCACCGAGTTCCGTATTCCCATTATCTCGGTGGGAAACATAACGGCAGGTGGAACGGGAAAAACCCCGCATGTGGAATACCTGGCGGAATTGCTGAAGGAGCAGTACCGGGTGGCCACCCTCAGCCGCGGTTATAAAAGGAAAACCCGCGACTTCCGGATCGCCTCGGACAGTTCGACGGCAGCGGAGATCGGTGACGAACCCTTGCAGATCAAACAACGATTCCCGGATATTACAGTGGCTGTGGACAGGAGAAGGGTGCGGGGAGTAAAAAGGCTGATGGAGGAGGACCCGGATCTGGAAGTGATCCTGCTGGATGATGCATATCAGCACCTGGCCATCCTGCCCGGACTTTCCATCCTGTTGATCGATTTCTCCCGCCCCCTGCACAAAGACCGCATGCTTCCGGCGGGACTGCTGCGGGAGCCCGCCAGGAACAGGCGCCGTGCCCAGATCATTCTGGTAACCCGTTCACCCGGTCGGATGAAACCCATCGAAAGAAGGGAATATGTGAAAAGCATGGACCTGCCCATGGGGCAGCACCTCTTTTTTACCACCGTCCGGTACGGTGATCTGATCCCGGTCTATCCGGGTGTTTCGCAGCGGGACAGGCAATGGTACAGGGAGAGAAAATCCGCGGCACTGATGGTCACGGGTATCGCCAACCCGCGACCCGTCAGGAATTATGTCCGGGGGATCACCACCCGCATGAAGGAGATCTGTTTTCCCGACCACCACCATTTTACGCCGAAAGACCTGGAAAAGATCTCAGACCTCTACCGGGAACTGAAAAAAGAATGGGAGCAGGTACTGGTCCTCACCACGGAAAAGGATGCCGTGCGACTGCGCTCCCTTCAGCCCGGCGAAGCACTCAGGCAGGACATGCATGCGGTACGCATCCATATGGATTTCCTCAACGAAGACAAACAGCATTTTGATCAAATCATCACCAACTATGTTGTCAGCAATAAACGAAGCAGCATCCTTTATCAGGGAAAGGATCAAAAAGGAACCTGAAACAGCCATTATTCTCGGAACCGGACTGGGATCCATCGTGAACCGGATCCAGGTGGAAGAGGTGATCGATTATGACGCCATCCCCCATTTCGGGGTTTCCTCGGTGGAAAGTCACGCCGGCAAACTCATTTCAGGAAGACTGGGGAAAACAAGGGTGCTGGTCATGCAGGGCCGGTTCCACTTCTACGAAGGATACACCATGCAACAGGTCACCTTTCCGGTCAGGGTCATGAAATTCCTCGGGGTCAAGACCCTGGTGGTTTCCAATGCCTCCGGCGGATTGAATCCCGGTTTCGAGGTGGGGGACATCATGCTCATCAACGACCACATCAATCTCATGCCCAACCCCCTGATCGGGAAGCATTTCCCCGAGTTCGGGGATCTGTTCCCGGACATGAGCCAGACCTATGATCCGGAACTGCTGCAGAAGGCCAGGGATACAGCCGCGGAGCTGGGCATCCCCCTGCAGGAAGGCTGTTACGTGGCCGTAACGGGACCCACCCTGGAAACCCCGAAAGAGTATCAGTACCTGCGGATCATCGGCGGTGATACCGTGGGCATGTCCACCGTCCCGGAAGCCATCGTGGCACACCAGATGGGGATCAGGATCCTGGCCTTCTCGGTCATTACCGACCTGGGCGTTCCCGGCAGGATCATGAAGACCAGTCTCCAGGATGTGATCGGAGCAGCCGAGAAGGCGGCACCGCTGCTAACCTCACTCATCGTCAAACTGGTCACCACCTGATGGGAAAGACCGGGGGCGGTTTTCAGCAGGGAAGGGTGCTGATCATGGGAGGTGCGCACTTTGTGCACGATGTCTATACCGCCTTCCTGGCACCCGCACTACCCCTGATCATTGAAAAACTGGGGATCAGTTACGGGATGACCGGACTGCTGGCTGTGATCCAGCGGATCCCTTCCCTGTTCAATCCCCTGATCGGGATCATTGCCGAGCGGCCGGTAATGCGGTACATGGTCATCTTTTCACCAGCCTTAACGGCACTGACCATGAGCCTGATCGGCCTGGCTCCCAGTTACATTTTCCTGGCGGTTCTGCTTTTTTTCTCGGGGATCAGTTCCACCTTCTGGCACATCCCCACCCCGGTGATGGTACACCGGTTTTCCGGTGACAGGATCGGGAAGGGCATGAGCTATTACATGGTGGGTGGCGAGCTCGCCCGGACCGCAGGTCCGCTGGTCATTCTGGGGGTGATCAGTTTGTGGGGACTGGAAGGAACATGGAAAATGATGCCGCTCGGTTTCATTGCCTCCCTGGTCCTTTACCTGAATTTCAGGAACGCCAATTTCGAACAAATTTCTTCTCCCCGCAAGCACATGGAGGGAAGTTACTGGAAGATCTTCCTGCGTTTTTCAGCAGCTTTTCTGCTCACAGGGGGATTCACATTTTTCCAGGCCGGTCTGAAATCCTCCCTGACCTATTACCTCCCTGTTTTTCTTACCGCATCCGGGAGTAGTATTCATGTGGCCGACCTGGCACTCACGGTGATCCAGCTTTCGGGTGCGGCGGGAGCGCTTTTCGCCGGCACCATCAGCGACCGGCTGGGGCGTAACCGCACACTCCTGATCATCAGCCTGGTCACCCCCCTGCTCACCCTGCTCTTCCTGAGCGTGGACGGATGGTGGATCTTTCCCGTACTGCTGCCCCTGGGCTTTTTCCTGTTTGCCCCGACCTCGGTGCTGCTCGCCACGGTGCAGGAGCTCCGGACGGAGAAAAAAGCCTTCGTCAATTCCATTTACATGACCCTGAACTTCTTCATCAGCGTGATGGTCTACCCGCTGGTGGGCACGCTCATTGATCATGTCGGGTTTCTTCCCACCTTCCGGGCCATTGCCTGGATCGGTTTCGGAGCCACCCTGGTTGTGGTAGCCTCCTGGAAAACGGTGGACAGGCTCACCGGTAAATAAGGCCTGCCGCGCGTTTCCCGTTGAAACGCTCCCCCGAAACGGGATGGTAACCCCGCAGATGGACCACATAGATCCCTTCCGGGCACATGCTGCCGTCATCCTGCTCCCCATCCCAGGTATAGGTGGAATGCGGACCTGCCGCATGGTTGTTGGCCAGCTGCCGGACCGGCCTCCCTTTCAAATCCGTTACCCACAGGCGGATCACCCACCCCTGTCCCTCCAGAACAACGGAGATCTGTAAAAAATCTTCATATCCGTCCTGATCCGGGCTGAAGACCCCCGGCTCCACCGCCAGTCCCGCTCCGCCGCCGCCATCCCGGAGAGATTGTGAATTTTTCCTTCCCGGGGTGGAATATCCCGCGATGGAAGCAGCCGAATGCCAGTTGCCCGGGTCTGTCCCCAAACGTGCGGGGGAGATGCGCTCCAGGCTGACACCCCGGGTATCATCCATCAAGTCCATATGCATCCCATCCTGATAATGCACCATCTCCAGCACATTCCCGGAACGGTCTGCCAGCCGGATGGTGCCCCCGCTGTTCGGGAGTGAAGGCATATCCCTTATCTCAATCCATTTCCCCGATCGTTCGAGTCCGTAACACTGCATCAGCTTACCGGTATGCCTGCTGAGCACCACATAATCGCCGGGAGCAAGGATCCTGGACTCCTCAGCAAGGGGAACCGCATGCATCATGAACTCCTCCCCTTCCCCGGTATCCAGCAGGATATCCTCCAACTCATGGAACCTGTCACCCGGATGATGTAGTTCGATAAATTCCGGGCATCCGTCCGCCGGGTCATACATCACCTCGTTGACCTGGACGGAGGAGAAACGGGGACCGGATACCTGTCTCACCGGTATTTTCAGTGCCGGGGAAAGATTCCCGGAACAGTCCGAAACGGAGGGAAGCAGCAGGGATGCATCTGTCCCCTGCGGAAGCTCCCCGGGAAAATGCAGCATCAGGTGATCGAAAAAGGGCTGGCCCGTGGTCATGCTGTCGGGCCGTACTCCGGAGGGAAGCAGACAGGCCCGGTTCATCTGATCCTGATCGAAGCGGATCAGTTCCGAAAAATGCAGCGTGATGCTTCCGCTGCCGGGATAGCCCATGTACATGAAACGGGGCGGTTCCGTGTCGGCTGCCGGAATGAACTTGCTGTTTTTCTCCCCGGGTGTGCCACCCCTGCGGTCTTCCGAATATTCCCACCGGTGGGAAGTATTGCAAACCCGGTCCGGATCAGTGGCTTCGAGGGACCAGCCTCCCTCCTGCTTCCATCCGGGTCCGGTCCCCGGATCGGCATAACGCACCACGTGGATCAGGGTACCGTGATGATCGTAAAGCGCCACCTCCGCCCCCGCATTGGGCAGGGCGGAGGAGGAAGCGAACAGGGTCACAGATCGCCCTGCCTGAAGCTCTTCGCCACCGGGCCCGGCCAGCACACCGTACTCACCCGGACCAAGCTTCAGTCCGCTTATCCCGTAACTTCTTCCGTTGACCTCCACCCGCCATCCTTCCAGATCCAGCGGAAAGCGTGACCTGTGGTAGATTTCCAGGTATTCGCAGCCGGGCAGCAGGACCCGGGGCTCCGGATCGCACATCACTTCATTGATCACCACATCTCCCCAGACGGCATCGTTCCTCATCAGACCGGTGAAAGTGTTCGAAAGACAGTTCCCGTCAAGATCACAGAGATCCCGCACCTGCAGGATGAGTTCCCGGCGGTTGGGAAGTTCCCCGTTGAACCGGAGCACTATGCGGATGGGTGCATGCATCCCGGGAGTGCCCGAAAATGCCGCAGGAGCGACTGTCACTTCCTCCGGAAGGAGACTGCCGGCTCCTTCCCATGAAATCAGGAAGGAGCCGGGCTTCGGGTGACTTACCGGCTCTGAAAGTCCGAGCAGGATGGTATGCGCATCCTGGATGCGGATATCCGTGATCTCCGGGGGCAGGGTATCGGCCACAAAATTCCCTTCCAGCCTGATATCGTCCAGCCAGAACTTCCGGTCCTGCCCCGCGCTGTATCCGTAGCCAATCACCAGATACCTGCCGGCCCGGAAGGTTCCCGGATCACAGGTCCCGATCAACTCCAGCGGTTCACTTTCAGGGTCGGCGGTAATAAAGAGCTGCAGTTCTCCTTCCCTTTGCCACACCATCCTGAAACAGGGCGCTTCAGCGGTTCCCACCTGCTCCTGGTAGTTAACGGAAGTGGTGCAGAGTACTTCATATACTCCGTCATTGCATCTCCATATCTTCACCAGGTCATCCGAACAATCCAGGTTCACACCCACCACAAGTCCGCCGGTGAGATGGATACTTCCCGTACCATCCTGCCGGTCACCCCCCCCGGTTTCGGCCAGCCAGGCAACCTGCCAGTGATTGTATGCACTGGGGGGATACCCGTGCCGGACACGGAAGGCCAGGGAGAGGGAATCATGCTCCCCGGGCGGCTCATGGCGCAGGAGGATAAAATCCTTTCCGGCCAACGGACTGTCATAACCATGGTGCAGCGAATAGACCCCGGCAATAACCTCCTCGGAAGTGACCTCCCAGCGCCCGGAGGGGACCTGCTCCCAGTCGAAAATTGAACCGGACTCGAAATCGAATTGGTATTGCGCCCATAAAACTGATGGCACAAGGAAAAAAAAGAGGAGAAGGCTTTTCAGTTTCAGAAAATAATTGTCATGTTTGCATCCTGGTGGTCGAAAAAATAAACCCATGAAAGTAGCAATTGTCGGTATCAGCGGAGCAGTGGGACAGGAGTTCCTGCAGGTGCTCCAGGAGAGGCGGTTCCCGGTGGACGAACTGCTTCTTTTCGGATCGGCCCGCAGTGCGGGGAACCGGTATGCCTTCCAAGGCGAACAGCTCACCGTGAAGGAACTGAAGGACAATGATGATTTCAAAGGGGTACACATCGCTCTGGTATCAGCCGGTGGAAATACTTCCAGACAATTTGCATCCGCGATCACCAGGCACGGGGCCATCATGATCGACAACTCCAGCGCCTTCCGGATGGAAGAGGATGTTCCCCTGGTAATTCCCGGGGTGAATTCAGGCGACCTCCATGCCATTCCCCGGAACCTGGTGGCCAACCCCAACTGCAGCACCATCCAGATGGTGGTCTGCCTGAAGCCCATCCATGACCTGTCGCCCGTTCGCCGCGTGCATGCCGCCACTTACCAGGCTGCCAGCGGAGCCGGAGCCGGTGCCATGGCAGAGCTGGAAAAACAGATCAGGCAGATTGCAGCGGGAGAGCCGGCCAGCGTGGAACATTTTCCTTACCAGCTCGCCATGAACCTCATTCCACATATTGATGTGTTCACCCCGAACGGATACACCAGGGAGGAGATGAAAATGTATCACGAAACCCGGAAAATCATGCATTCAGACATCCAGGTGAGCTCCACCTGCGTGCGCGTGCCGGTGCTCAGGAACCATTCGGAAGCCATCTGGCTTGAAACGGAAGAGGAACTGGACCTGCAGCAGGTAAAACAGGCGCTTTCCGATACCCCGGGGATCACCCTCACGGACGACCCGGAAAACCTGGTCTACCCCATGCCGCTGGGATCGGAAGGCAAGGATGATGTTTTCGTGGGACGGCTTCGCAAAGACCTCACCCATCCCAGGGGGATCGCATTCTGGTGTGTGGGAGACCAGATCAGGAAGGGAGCTGCGCTGAATGCAGTCCAGATTGCAGAATACCTGGCGGAGAATAACCTGGTTTAACAGCCGCGCTAATACAGCAGGTCGTTATAAGGATACCTTTTCACGTGGATCTCCTTGGCCTTCTGATAAAGCTGATCTTTCAACGCGTCAATGTTTTTTTTACGGAGCGCCGAAATAAAAATGGCATCCTTGTTCCTGGCCGCCCAGATCCGTTTCACCTCATCCAGGCTCAGATTCTCCCGGTGGACCGGGGTGAGGTCATCCTCATCCTTCTTCACATAGGTGAACGCATCCGTTTTATTAAAAACCAGCATCACGGGGGTGTCAATGGTTCCCAGCTCCCTCAGGGTCTCCTCCACAACCGAGATCTGTTCTTCATAATTGGGGTGGGAGATGTCCACCACATGCAACAGGATATCCGCTTCCCGCACCTCATCCAGTGTGGATTTGAATGATTCCACAAGGTGGGTGGGCAGTTTACGGATAAATCCCACCGTATCTGACAGCAGAAAGGGAAGATTTTCCACCACCACCTTTCTGACGGTGGTATCGAGGGTGGCAAACAGCTTGTCCTCGGCAAATACACTGGACTTGCTGAGCAGGTTCATCAGGGTGGATTTCCCCGCATTGGTATACCCCACCAGCGCCACCCTGACCAGTTTACCGCGGTGCTTCCGCTGTACGGTCATCTGCCTGTCGATCTTTTTCAGCTGTACTTTCAGCCGTGCGATCTTGTCCCGGATGATGCGCCGGTCCGTTTCAATTTCCGTTTCACCCGGGCCCCGCAGTCCGATCCCTCCCCGCTGCCGCTCCAGGTGTGTCCACATCCTGGTAAGCCTGGGAAGAAGATACTGATACTGGGCCAGCTCCACCTGGGTCCTGGCATGGGCGGTCTTAGCCCTGCTGGCAAAAATATCCAGGATCAGGTTTGTCCGGTCCAGGATCCTGCAGTTCAGCTCCCTCTCAATATTCCGCAGCTGCGAGGGCGTGAGCTCATCGTCGAAAATGACCAGGTCGATCTCCTCCTCAGCAACCAGTGCTTTCACCTCGGAGAGCTTTCCGGATCCGATGAATGTTTTTGGGTCGGGTACATCGAGCTTCTGGGTGAATACAGCCATGGGCTCTCCCCCTGCAGTTTCTGTCAGAAATGCCAGTTCTTCCAGGTATTCGGCAACCATTTCCTCCGTCTGGTCCTGGTTGATGATCCCCACCAGCACCACCCTTTCCGGCCTGGGCCTGTGATCATATTTTGCTTCTGTCACTGGATATACTGCCGGTTCGAATAAACAGCGTTCCGTATGGCCGGCTTGAGGGTTTCGGTACAGGTCATGACCATCTCCACATCGCTGGGAAAAGGGACTTTCTCCTGTTGCGTTTTTTGCAGTGCCTCTTCGGTGAGGGCCCCCAGGTCGCCGATCGCCCTGGCAGAGAAATGTTCGAATTCATTGCTCGCCCCGAAAGGCTCTTTCTTGATCAGTCTCCGCTGCGGATAGTTGGAGAGGATCTCCACCTCGCCGCGGATCTCCACTGCCTTGTACTGTCTGGTTTCTATCAGGGTACATGTGATATCCCTGAACTTCTGTATTTTGATATCGTTCCCGGCCGTGTCCTTCATCACATTCCCATTGGCATCCAGTACGTATTCAAATCCGTCGGCCACCCGCTTGTTAAAAATCTTATCTGTATCTTCTGAATGATCGGGAGAAACCGCCACTGTAAGCAGTTTTACAAGAATGTCATAATCGTAATCGATATCTTTGTTCAGGTGCTTGAAGTGGTATTCAACCCATTCACTCCCCAGTCCCTGCATATCAAATGAGATCAGGTCTTCTTCCACTGCGGCAGGCAATTGTACAGGACTCTGGTTGACCAGTTGAACGATCACCCTGCTGATCCCTTTGTCACGGGCCTCATAGATCAGTGCATCGATATTGGGATACTGTCCGCCGCTGTACTCCGCGGCTTTCCTCAACTGGAAATAGGCATCCCTGTAATCTTCCTTCTTAAGCGCATTGTCCAGGAGTCCTTTGCCGTTATCAAAGAAAAAATCCGCCGCTTTCCGTTTGGCATTCACCATTTCCGCATCATAATCCACAAACTGGTAACTGTAGGTCTTCCCATCCACAGTCAGCGGGGTCACCGTGCGGACCTTGCGCTGACGCTCCTTCAGCATGTTGTACCTGTTGAAGATCTCATCATAATTATCCGGATTATTTTCCATTTTCAGATACTTGATCCTGTCCAGATCCCTTTCATTGGCCATCTGGAAAGCCCTGTCCATTTCAGCAGCCTTTTTGGCATTGGGTTTCTTGATCAGTTTCTTCACCGTTTTATCGATGACGGCGTCATACTGTCCCCGCTGTAATTTCTTGGTAGTGGATCCACATCCGGCAACCAACAGGATTGCAATGAGATAAGTAAATGTCTTTTTCATGCCTGGAAGATTTAGTTCGGAGCTAATTTATAAAAAAAAAAGCCGACCAAAAGCCGGCTTTTATAAACAGGTATATGATTTTTTTACTGCAGGACGAAGTTGATCGGGAAAGTAAAAAGCACTTTCACGGGTTTGCCGCGCTGCCTTCCCGGGACCCACTTGGGGGATGACATGACCACCCTGATGGCTTCCTTGTCCAGTGCGGGGTCCACGCTTCTGACAACGACCGCATCCACCACCTGGCCGGTTCTGTTCACGGCAAACTGAACGATAACCCGTCCGCTGATACCGTTTTCCGCTGCAATTTCCGGATACCGGAGGTTCTGTGCAATGTATTTGCGGAACTCCGTGGCAGGATCACCCCCGTTGAAGGTGGGCATATCCTCCACAATATAGAAAACCTCCTCTTCCTGAATCTCTTCCTCATCATCGGAGATCACTGTGGTAAAGTCGTACTGGGTGTCATCGGTGGCTTCCATATCGAAATCAAACTCGTCGTCGATCTCCACGTCGTCATCTACGATGTCCAGTACCTCGGCTACTTTGGGTTGTTCAGGTTTGGGTTCGGGCTTGGGTTCTTCCCTCCGGGTGATCTGCATCATCTCATCCTCGAACTGGATCTGCTGGACCATTTCTGAATTATCATCTTTATCCGGTCCCTTCGTCCACTCAAAGGCAATCAGGATGATGGAGAGTGCCACAACAAGACCGACCTCCAGAAATATTCCTTTCCTTCTTTCAAGATCAGCCTTTTCTGATTTTTTCTGTTCCATCGTGTTAGGATTTGGGCTTAAAAATACTATTTTACAATATATATTTCAAATAGAAAATGCATAAACATTTATTCCCCAGTAAAATTACCTCAAAAATACTGCCAAACAACCTTTCATTCTTGTGTATTTTTTGATATTTTTGCAACCCAAGATGGGGCATTAGCTCAGTTGGCTAGAGCGTTTGACTGGCAGTCAAGAGGTCATCGGTTCGATTCCGATATGCTCCACACAGAGAATAAGGCAGTTACAGGCTTAAGTGTTTGTGGCTGCTTTTTTGTTTGCATATAATGTGCATATAAATCCTTTCAAAAGACAAGATTCTTTTATCCAGAAACCCGTTGTATTACATCTCATTCTCAAGCATAACGGCTAGATTGTATATATCACGGATTCTTCATATCTTCAATCTCTACAATTCAACCTCTGACTAATGACCATCAATTTCACGGAGAAAGCGAATTTCATCTGGAGCATTGCCGAGCTCCTTCGAGGTGATTACAAGCAGAGCGAATACGGCAGGGTGATCCTTCCATTCACGGTCCTTCGACGTCTGGACTGTGTTCAGGATCGTACCAAAGAAGATGTCCTTGCCAAACTTCAGCTCGTGCAGAATATGAACCTGGAAAACATTGATCCTATCTTGAACCAGGTATCAGGTTTCAAATTCCATAACCGCAGCAAATACGATTTCAACAAACTCATCGCCGATCCGGAAAATATCGCTGCCAACCTCAGGCATTACATCAACGGTTTTAGTGAGAATGCCAGGGAGACATTTGAACACTTCGATTTTGAAGGGCAAATCGAGCGGCTCGAAAAAGCTGACCTGTTGTATCTGGTCGTGAAACGGTTCCAGGAAATTGACTTGCATCCCGATGTTGTCACCAACAATGAGATGGGCTATCTGTTCGAGGAGCTGATTCGCAAGTTCTCTGAGATCTCCAACGAAACCGCTGGTGAACATTTCACACCCCGGGAAGTGATTAGGCTGATGGTGAATATCCTGTTCTTCCAAGACAGTGAAATCCTGACCAAAGAGGGTATTGTGGAAACGATGTATGACTGCTGCGCCGGAACAGGTGGTATGTTATCCATTGCAGAGGAATACCTTCGTGAGCTGAATCCCCGGGCTCGCCTGGAGGTCTTTGGTCAGGAGCTGAACCCGGAATCCTACTCCATATGCAAAAGCGATATGATGATCAAGGGGCAAAACGCTGACAACATCAAACTCGGCAACAGCTTCTCTGACGACCAGCTCCCAGGTCCTTTCTCCTACATGCTCACCAACCCTCCCTTCGGAGTAGTGAGTATTCCGGACAAAGTGTACAGTGGATTCGGAGTAAAGTGTACACCTCCTTTGGTGATTGATTCGTGATCTAAAAATAACATTATTTTTTATCTCTCAAAGAGTCTCCTTCCAGATCGATTCGATGAGCATTGCCTGACAATCTGTCCATGATGGCATCGCTAATGGTTGATTCTCCGATGTACTCATACCAGCTGGCAACAGGCAGCTGTGATACGATGATTGTGGATTTTAATCCATACCTATCCTCCAAAATCTGAAGTAATGCCCGTCGTGTTGTAGCATTTAAAGGATGCAAGCCAAAATCATCAATAATAATCAGGGGGGCCTTTTCTATTTGATTCAGCAACTTAATGTATGTTCCATCAAGTTTAGACATGGCTATTTTTTCCAGGAACCGGTTTATTCCGAAGTACAGGGTTCTGTAACCCAGAGTACATGCCTGGCGGCCCAGGGCACAGGCCAGGAAGGATTTTCCACAGCCAGTTCTTCCGGTGATAAGGATGTTTTCGGCACGTTGGATAAAACCACCATCGGCCAGCATCATCAGCTTATCCTGGGTCAGATTTCTTTCCGTATTGCAGTAGACCTGTTCCAGGACAGCATCATATCTGAGCTTGCTCTGTCGAAGATAAAGAGCTGTTTTTCGTGCAGCTCTTTCCTGCAATTCTGCTTCTGCAAGCCTGGCCATAAATTCATTAAGTGATGGTTGGTTTTGAACCGGCATTTTAAGAAGAGCCTTGTAGGCTTTGGACATACCATCCAGCTTCAGTTCCGCCAGATGATCCAGAGTGATTTGAGTATTCATTCGTTTCTGTTTAATTGATTAATAGATATTGGTTTATTTGTAAGATTCTTTGCCTCGTATGTTATTGTGGCTGGGTATTTTGAACTGTTCTTCCTGGATTTCTTCCTGTTGGTCGAGATTCTTTTCCAGGATGTTCTTGATCATTTTGTAGTTTACCCTGGTACCCTTTAATGCCCTGCGGCAAGCGGCCTCAAAACGATCAGGGCTATACCGCTCGGTGAGTCTTTTTAACCCCTTGCAAGAAAGGTAAGATTGTTCGATAAATTCCCTTGAAGTAAGTACCCTCTTAAAAACTTCAACGGCATTCTCACCGATCTTATCAGCCAGAGATAAAAAGTAATCCGCATCCCATCCCAGGGTTTCCTGATATTTAAGATGTTTTTCTGGCATATGCTCTTTCAGGGTTGTGTATCCTCCTGATTTGTAATTTCGCCTGTGAAGAGCAATACGACTGAAGCCTATAAATATCTCCACATATTCGGTATCATAAATTATTCTGGTCTTCTGCCCGATATACTTGTAAGGAACACTATACCGGTGATTATCTTCACCGAGGACTACGTGATAGTTCATCTGGACTTTCCCTATGGTGGTATGTTTCACAACGAACGGTTTTGCCGGTATTGGTTTCAGACAAGATTGCTCCTGCTCAACGAACAGATCATACCGGCTGCCATATTGCTTCTGAAAAGGGATATGGATGTGGGCTTCTACCAACTCACGGATTCTGTAATTCAGCTCCCGTAGAGTGTGGAAGGTCTCGTTGCGCAACCGGGCATAGATACGCAGATAGGATATGTGTACGCCCCCTTCCACAGATGGCTTATCTCTGGGGGCACTAACTCGGGTGGCCTCCAGGTTGGTGTTGTAATGCACACTCCATTGATTGACCAGCTCGGAGAACGTAAACTCATATCTGTCATTCTTCCTTATGTATTGCTTCATATTATCACTTAGCACATTGCGAGGAACTCCACCCAGGTATTCCATGCACCGGTTTAAGGCAGCAAAAAGATGTTCCTGCCTGGTAGAGGGTAAGGCTTCGATATAAGGATAGTTACTGAAGGGCAAAACACACACCAGAACCGGACATGCAGTAACCTCTCCTGTTTCACGATCAACAATATGCAACGGCTTCCCGGCAAAATCTACCTGGAGATATTCTCCTGGACCGTGTTCAAAGTGCATCTTTGCCTTATTCCGTATATTATACCTGGCAAAATGCTCACAGAACTGGGTGTAACCATATCCATCAGGATGAGCTTCCTTGTATTCTTCCCATAAGATCCGTCGGGTAACCCCAGGTAATCTCAGTTGCTCAGTGTAATACGTAAACTGCTTCTGTAAATAAAGTAATCGGCTGTCCGGGGTCTGTGTGTTAGGATCTGTATAGACAATTGATCCAAGATCTTCATCCTTTAGCTGAAGTAGTTCCGGATAATTCTTCCCCGTGAGCTCCAGCTTCAATAAATATTTATCAAGGATCGTGCGGTGGATGCCAACGGCTTTGGAGATTTTTAACTTGCTGACCCCTTCTGATCGTAATTGTACAATGCGTTTGATTTTATCCATACTGATTGGTGTGTTTGCCATAGTGCCTCGATTTTGTGAGGCACTAAAATCATAAATCAATCAGTATCTCTCTCTTAAAGTTGTACACTTTACTCCGGATCCGGTTGTACACTATATGACGGATTGTCACCCGTGGATAGCGCTGACGCGGCCGAAAAAAAATGAAAAAAAAGAAAAATACACCCCAAAAAAGTTGTACACTTTACTCCGGATCGGACTGTACACTATATTCCGGATTCAGTTGTACACTATACTCCGGAATATTCAGAGTAGAATGGAAGAAAGTCGCCAAGCATATCAACAAAGAGCACGAGGAGATGGGCTTCGGTGGCAGGTTCGGTGCTGGTCTTCCTAGGATCAGTGACGGTTCACTGCTATTTCTACAACACCTCATCTCCAAGATACGACCAACCAACGGAGGGTCTCGCATTGGAATCGTCTTTAACGGCTCTCCCCTGTTCTCTGGAGGTGCCGGTTCCGGGGAATCTGAGATCCGCAGGTGGATCATTGAGAACGACATGCTTGAATCCGTCATAGCCCTTCCGGACCAGCTCTTTTACAATACAGGCATATTTACATACCTCTGGTTCGTATCGAATAGAAAAAAACCAGAAAGGAAGGGCAAGGTACAGCTGATCAACGCTGTCAGTTTCTTTCAAAAGATGTCCAAATCCTTGGGAAACAAGCGGAACTATATTACGGACCAGCACATACGAGATATCACTAATTTATATGGTGACTTCCAGGAAGGCGAATACTGCAAGATTTTCGACAATGAAGACTTCGGCTATTCCCGGATCACTGTAGAACGCCCCATGAAAAATGAAAAGGGCGATATTGTTTACGACAGCAAGGGCAGACCCAAACCCGACACCTCCCTCCGGGATTATGAAAACGTGCCTTTGAAAGAAGATATCCAGGAATACTTCGAGCGTGAAGTCTTACCCCATGTCCCCGATGCCTGGATCGACGAGAACAAGACCAAGATCGGTTACGAGATCAACTTCACCAGGTATTTCTATCAGTATAAGCCTCTGCGTTCCCTGGATGAGATTAAAGCCGATATCCTGGCACTGGAGGAAGAGACACAGGATATAATCCACCAAATTCTTGAGGATTGAAATGGAACAGTATTCAGCTTATAAAAATTCTGGGATAGAGTGGGCTAGGGAGATTCCAATTGGCTGGGAGATAAAGCGTGTTGGGTATTTGATACAGAATCTAACAGGTTTTGCTTTTAAAAGCGAACTATTTTTGTTTGATGGGGGAATCAAAGTTGTTAGAGGTGACAACGTTACAGAAGGAAGCCTGAGATGGGGAGATAAAACGAGATATTGGAGTGAGATTTCACCAGAATTAGAGAGATTTTTACTACAGCCTGAAGATATCTTAATAGGAATGGATGGTTCCAAAGTGGGGAAAAATTATTGCCAAGTTGAGGAGGAGGATTTACCCTTACTCCTGGTTCAGAGGGTAGCTCGATTAAGATCCTCTGAAAACCTTTCTGCTCGATTCTTATATTATAATATCGGCAGTAATAATTTCCTCTATTGGGTCGATATTAACAGAACTGATCCTGCTATTCCACATATCACATCAAAAAATATCAAAGACTATCCATTATGCCTTCCACCCCTCCCCGAACAAGAAGCCATCGCTGCCTACCTCGACCGCAAGACCAAACAGATCGATGACCTAATCGCTAAGAAGGAGCGTCTTATAGAGCTTAAAAAAGAGGAACGCGCTGCCATCATCAACCAGGCAGTCACCAAGGGGCTTGATCCCAATGTTCCCATGAAGGATTCCGGGATCGAGTGGTTGGGGGAGATACCGGCTACATGGAAGGTGAAGAGGTTAAAATATGTAACCAACAGAATCATAGACGGAGCACACTTCACGCCTACCTATATTGATGATGGCATCCCTTTTTTACGTGTAACCGATATTCAACAAGAAACTATTGACTTAGGTGAGGTTAAGCGTATTCCTCAAAAGGAACATCTTGAACTCATCAAAAGATGTTTACCTCAGAAGGGGGATCTATTACTCTCGAAGAATGGGACTATCGGACTAACCAAGGTAATTGATTGGGAATGGGAATTTAGCATTTTTGTCAGCTTGTGTCTAATAAAGTTTACTGAAGAAGTTTCTCCGTATTTCTTCTCCTTCCTATTTCAGAGCAATATTATAGATCAACAGCTGTCTGAGAGTTCAAAGAAAACGTCGGTGACAAACTTACACTTGGATAAGATCCGAGAACTGAGCATGCCAGTTCCGCCAATTGCTGATCAGCAAGAACTGATCGATTACTTAACCAAAATAACAGAATTGTACTCAACCAGTGAGATAAAATTACATGGTCAAATAGACCTCCTCAAAGAATACAAAACCACCCTGATCTCCGAAGCAGTGACTGGGAAGATAAAAATATCGAATGAGCAGCCTACCACAGATATATGAAGAACTATTTGATTCAGAGCTATTACGCACCCTTGACAATATCTTTAATGCAATCATTGGCAAACGAGCTCGATATAAGTCAATTGATTCTAACGAAGGAAGAAAAATCCTTTCTTTTTGGGCAAAGATGAAGTCAAGTATCGAAAAGCGAGACTTCTTCACTGAGGGTTCAAAGAATAGTGGAAAGACAATTGTAAGGATAAAATCCACATTTGAAAAAGACCTAATCGATCATGTGATACCAACAATCAAGCATGAGTCACTTTATCACTACACTACCTTTGAGTCATTCTGGAAGATACTTGAAAATGGTACAATAAAATTATCATCTATCCTTGGTCTCAATGATAAGTCTGAATTGAACTTTACTGATTTATCTACTATCAAACAAAACTACCATCCGACCAGGATGAATAAGTTTAGTCGGACTTTTATCTTTTCACTGTCTAAACTTGAAGACAACTTAAATCAATGGAGATTATACGGCGATGATGGTCAGGGGGTATGTCTGTTCTTTAAGCCAAAGAATATTTTTTCAATCGCCCGAGATCCAAACTTACAATTACGAGAGATTTTCTATGGAGATGATGTGGTGAAGATTTTTAGAAGAATCAAAGCAGCAGTAGAGAAGGTTGAAAACGCTATCTTTCTTACTGACTTCAACGAGAATAGACATTTCTTTAAGAAGAATGATTATGAGTACGAAGAGGAGGTAAGGTTTCTTCTATTTGACAACAAGGAGGAATATAAGATACACTGGGACATTAACAGGTTTGATATACTTAATCCATTCGTATACATCCCTTTAGAGGATTTCCCACTTCAAATAATGTATGCGTCTTTTGGACCAAAGATGAAAGAAAGGGAACAGAATCTTGCTAACGCTGAGCACTTCATTAGGCAAAGTAATTTGAGTAAGTTCCCGTTAGGGGTATCAACGATCGACAGCTATCGGTAAGACATGAAATCAATACTTCACACCGAACATACCTTCGAGTCCGCCATCGAAACCTCCCTCCTCCAACATGGTGGATACGTCAAAGGCAATCCCGATGCTATTGACCGTCAGCTTGCCATAGACCAGGGCATCCTGCTCTCCTTCTTGCAATCCACCCAACCCGAGAAGTGGGAGAAGCTCTCCACCATCCACGGATCCTCAGTCGAGCAGAAGCTGATCACTCGCCTCGTTAAGGAACTCGACCTTCGTGGAGCCCTCGATGTCATACGCCATGGATTTACTGATTATGGGGTACCATTTAAGTTGGCATACTTCAAACCGGAGTCCTCACTTAATCCAGAAACAGAAATTTTATACGGTCTGAACCAGTTTGTCATCTACCGCCAGGTACACTACGATCCTTCCAATGAGAATTCCATTGATATGGTCATCGGGCTAAATGGAATTCCTATTGCAACCCTGGAACTAAAGAATCCCCTCACCGGTCAGAATACGGAGCACGCAGTCAACCAGTACAAGTATGACCGTAATCCGAAAACTCAACTCCTACAGTTCAACCGGCGTGCCCTGGTCCATTTCGCTGTTGATCCGAACACCGTTCAGATGACAACCAAACTTAAAGGCAAGGCTACCCGGTTTTTTCCCTTCAACCTGGGTCATGAAAATGGGTCTGGAAATCCTCCCAGTATAGATGGCTATCGGACATCCTATCTGTGGGAGCAAATTTTGGCGAAGGATTCATTGTTGGATATCATCGGACGATACCTGCACCTGGAGGTTGAAGAAGTAAAAATGGGAGATAAACGCATCCAGAAAGAGACCCTGATTTTCCCCCGGTACCATCAGCTCGAATTGGTCAGAAAAACTATCGCAGATGCCCGGGAGAGAGGATCGGGCAAGTCATACCTGGTGCAACATTCTGCCGGAAGCGGAAAGAGTAATTCCATCGCATGGCTTGCTTACCGCCTTGCCAGCTTGCATAATGAACAGGACGAGAAAGTATTTGATTCGGTTGTCGTAGTAACTGACCGCCTGGTGCTGGACAGACAGCTTCAGAACACCATCTACCAGTTTGAACACAAAGAGGGCGTCGTACAGAAAATCGACAAACATTCCGGACAACTTGCAGATGCACTGAATAAGGGAACCAGTATTATTATAACCACGCTCCAGAAGTTCCCGTTCGTGTTGGATAAAATCGGAACACTGCCGGATCGCAAGTACGCTGTAATTATTGATGAGGTGCATTCCAGCCAGGGTGGTGAGGCATCGAAGAAGATGAAGGAAGTCCTGTCCGCAGCAAGCCTAGCGGAAGCAGCTGCCCTGGAAGGGAATGATGATGATTTCTCTGCCGAAGATGAGATCAGGGAGTCGATGATGGCTCGCGGTCGGCAGGAGAATCTGAGCTTCTTCGGGTTCACAGCCACACCCAAAGCAAAGACCTTGGAGGTATTCGGTGAACCATCCACAGATGGCAGACCTCGTCCCTTCCACCTGTACAGCATGAAACAAGCGATCCAGGAAGGATTTATCATGGATGTGCTCCAGCATTATACCACATACAAGACATTCTTCCGGCTCACCAAAGCAATTGAGGATGATCCAATTGTGGACAAGCCCAAGGCAACAAAAGCCATTGCCCGGTTCCTCTCTTTGCATCCCCATAACCTGGCGCAGAAAACTGAGGTTATTATTGAGCATTTCCGGCAGGTCATAATGAAAAAGATCGGCGGACTGGCAAAAGCAATGGTCGTTACTGGATCCCGGTTACATGCCGTTAGATATTATTTTGAGTTCAAGAGGTACATCAAGGAGAAGGGTTACACTAATATCAAACCACTGGTCGCTTTCTCAGGTACCGTCCATGATCCTGATGTGGCAGGATCAGAATACACTGAGGCAGGATTGAACGGCTTCTCAGAGAGTCAGTTGGCAAAACAGTTCAACAAATCCGAGTACCAGATCTTGATCGTTGCTGAAAAATATCAAACAGGTTTCAGCCAGTCACTGTTACACACGATGTATGTTGACAAGAAACTAAGCGGTGTGAAGGCGGTGCAAACACTTTCCAGGCTGAATAGAATCCATCCGGGTAAGGAGGATACTTTCGTCTTGGATTTTGTCAATGATGAGGAAGACATCTACAATGCTTTCCAGCCATATTACGAACTGACCACGATCGAAGAGCCGTCTGATCCGAACCACCTGTATGATTTGAAAAGCCAGATCGAGAAGCACCATATCATTTGGCAGTTAGAGATGGACGCTTTCTGCAAGCTGTATTTCAGTTCCAAGGAAAAAATGAGACCATCTGATCAGGGGAAGCTTTACGCATTCATTAATCCCGCTATTGACAGGTATAACGCACTTGCTCCGGAAGAGGCAAAGGAAGATTTTAAGCATGCGCTGGTATCATTTGTCCGGTTCTACTCGTTCCTCTCCCAGATTATGCCCTTTCAGGACGTTGAACTGGAAAAGTTATATACCTATGGACGATTCCTGCTGAAAACTCTACCCAAAGATACCACAGACCCCTTCAGGCTCCATGACGAGGTCGCATTGGAATATTATAAGCTAACAAAAATTACTGAGGATCATCCAATTGTATTGTATAGCCAGGGTGAGGATTATATCAAAGGACCGACAGATGCTGGAACAGGGACGACAGAGGAAGAGAGGGCTCCTATATCGGAGATCATCGAGATATTGAATGAGAGATTCGGCACGGAGTTCTCAGAGGCAAATCGCCTGTTCATTGATCAGGTCAAAGAGGATATGATTTCAAATGAAGAATTGTCATTGCAAGCGAAGAACAACACCCTGGAGAATTTCCGTTTCGGATTCGAGGACGTATTCCTGTCCACGCTGATCAACCGTATGGATATGAACAAGGAGATCTTTTCATCAATAATGGATGATAAGGAGTTTGGTGGGAAAGTAAGGAAATATCTTTTGAAGGAAGTATATGAGAAGCTCAGAGAGAGTGCGTAAAAAATTTATTGTGAAGTACTGTAAAAGTCAATCACTTTTTTGTGAAATTTGTACTTTCTCATTAATAATCATACAAACGACTGTTCTCCTGGCGGTCTAAACGACCTTCCTTCTTCAGGGGCACAATTGAAATCCTTCCCATACCTCAAGTAAAGGTAAAGTTTAACTGAAAAACCCAGGATATGAATGGATCAATCCTGGCACCCACTATTTCACACTCAATTTTTATTGCTGCAGGCATTATATCAATAATTTCAAAAATCGAATCCAGTGTAACAACCGGGGTTTTTTCTCGTAACACGAGTGACAAAAGTTTGTATCTTTATTTTGCCAACAACCGTCATTCTATGAAAAAAGTCTTTATTGTTCTCGTTATGATCATTGCAGCAATCGGCTGCGAGAAGGTCAAAAATGAACCCACTCACAGCGAGATCATGCGCCAGATGGCAACTGACACGCTTGCATCAATTGACACTCTTTTTGCGGCTATTGTTTACAATCCCCAGGGAGAAATGAGAGGCTTCTATTGGAATAGTCCAGAGTATTATTGCGCCAGTCCCAACGGCAGCTGTGATACCACTATCCTCCTTCCCGAGAAAGACACTCTTCGTATCATTTATTCCATTCATTATATTGACGATTATACAGCAAGGTATAATATACCGATCCCATATAGTGCTGTTGATAGTTTCACATCTACAGTCGATATATACGAAAGGTGGGGCGGCGGGTACCCAAAGGAGCGTGAGTGTTTTAATATCTATACAAATGAAGATGTTAACTTCAAAGAGAACGCCGACCGCGAAATTATATTTTACTGATTTATCAAATATCAAAATATGCACCCGATCTTCTTCAAGTCGGGTTTTTTATTGCGGGTTTGAGGAGTGGTCCCTACGCAGTTTCATAAGCTGCGAACGCTGGTTCGAATCCAGCCAGCACCAAACAAACGGTCTTAACACATTACAATTATTGTTGAACCGATCTTCTTTAACACAACAATTGTATCTTGACTGCTGATTAAAAGATTTAAGAAAGTTTTCGTTGCCAAATGCATTAACGAGAAGACTCTACACCAGAATTCTTGGTTGGTCATTCTTGGCATGGTTTCACCCTGCCAATCTGTGTATAAATACTGGTTGTTCTTGTGTTCTGGGGATGTCGTTTTCTTCATCAGAATCAGAATGAACGTCCTTCAGCGGTTCTACATGGAATGTCGGTATCACTTGAAATATCTCCCTAAATATATGCTTACATACTTCTAATGCTCTTTCCGCCTGTTCTGCTTGAACAATAAAAGAATCGTGAATTGTTATTGGCACTATCCCCTGCGCTACCAATAATGGACAGATGGTGTCGATAAAAATTGTGCTTTCAATTCGTTGAAGTAATATCGTCAGTTTTGTATGGTCATAGTGCTTCATTGCTTCTATTATTCTTGAGATATTCGGGTAGACCTGGGCAAATTTCTTCTTCTCAGCCTCATATGGCACCTTACGATTGTGTTCTCTATATATTACGTTCCGGGAAAATAAAACAGCAAATAATAACTCCTTTACATCATCCCGTGTAAGAGTATCACCATCAAATCTCCCGATGAAATCTTCATAAAAAGTTCCATTGATACAGGATATCTGAAGATTCAATAATTCCTCAGTAATGGAAGATTGATTATTTTGAGTAATTTTTGAAATCATTTTAACGACTTGTTTAGCAAAACATTTACCCAGGTATATTTTAAAAAAATCAGAACATAAGGGTATATTGTTATTAATGGTGGTTGGGGTGTGGGGGGTGTAGTTATGTGTGTTATAATGGGATTGGTGTGAGTTGATGAGAATATTTAATACTTGTGAAAGGAAAAACGGCTGTGAGTTTGCTAGATCAATCGAAATCCAGTTTCCCATCAAATATTTTCGAAGTTCTTTCTTCATACTAGTTAAGTTTGTATCGAGCCTCCAGTTGGTATTATTCCTTCCGAAATACCTGGATCTTATATCAACAAATCTTTCCAGGGCTGTTAGATATTAATATTTTTTTTCGGGGGATGAATTCGACTCGATCCAGTCAATAGCTCCGTCATAATCTATGTCAAGTTTCAAGAACAAATTGCGCATTTGCTTCAGATGTGGCTGCAATCTATTCGCATTATGTCTTTCTCCTTTCCAACTTTTCGTCAATTTCTCAAAAACCCGACTCCCTGGTTCCAACTGAACCCTGCGAATGCCTTCGAGGTATTCTGGATTAAGTTGATAGTGATACGACTTCTCTCCAATAATATAATTATCCCTCTTAAGTAATTCAACATCTACTAAATATTTTATATACCTATCTATATTTGAAACCGTTACAGATCTCAATCTCTTAATATTTATTGAAAAAAATTTCGTTTCGACATTCTTCATCTGCATCTCCCTCATAATAAGGTAATTTATCAGGTAATAGAAATAATCCATCTTATAGCTCCAGAGAGGAGGCTGCTGCTTTATACACCGTTCCAATTCTGCTACAAATTCTCCGGGTAGATGTAATATTATTGGCTTCTTAACTTGCATATCACACCCCCTCCCTTATAACGATGTGGCTGACCGATAAATCTCTGATTGATAGCCGTAAGCCTGTCTGTAGGTGTTCAACAACTCTTTGTTTTTGACCACTCAACTTCACATAATCTTTCATGACTTGGTCCATTTTGGATACACCAGTATGTAATACCAGTGGATTCTTATCTAATCCTGATTAGCGATTCTCTTATACTTAATGGAGGTAATCTCCCTCAGACTTGCTACGATCTCCTGCTCATTGTATAATACGCGACCTCCAAGCCTGTATCCTTTAAGAATACCCTTCTTTGTGTAGTCATTTAATGTGGGCATGGATATCCTCAGGAGGTCTTTAGTTTCTTCTCTAGTTAGATACCTGGTTTGCTCTTCGTGACGAGAAATATGTTGCTTCAACATCGTCCCCACTGCATCCGTAATGATGTTTTTAAATTCGTCTACGGACAGTCCTTCAATAATTGTTGATTTCATAAATGTTTTTATTAATGTATACTTATGCAAAACTCGGATTAGCAGAAGTGGGGAAAAGTTGGGATTCCCCAATTTTGGTGTAATTATTGAGTTTTCTCTTAAAACACCTGGTATATATGGAGATATGAGCTTAGGATTAGCTATATCTTTGTCGGATCATATTGTACGTCCAATGAATATAAATGATGCACTATCTGTCTAAATATCTTTCTCATTTAAAGATCACTGATAATGAATGGCTGTGTATCTATGGTATTTTTAAGTTGGAAAAAATGATATATTCACTCATAAATTGAAAATTGCGATTTGAATATCAATTGCTGGGATGAATTAAATAAATGATTTAGCGCCAGATTTAATCTTTAAAATGGTAACACTAGCCTTAATCATAGTGATTCTGACATTTCTTGTAGCAGTCCAAGAAGTATTTACTGCAAAAAAAGAAAAAAATGTTTCTAAAGCTCGATGGTTTCTTAGCTCACGAAATATAACATTGGTCCTACTTGGATTTCTATTGGTTTTTCAATTTGTTAATACTTTGATTAAGAGCAAAAGTGAGAATATTGCTGAACAAGAATTATCTGAAGCCTTCACAAATATCCGCGATACAAAAGATAGTCTGAGTATTGCTATTGAGTCATTAAAAGCTTTAATGAGTGGAGTAAATGAACAAATTTCAGCATCGGAAGAAGAACTCGTACTAATAAGAAAATTAAATAGTGAAATTAATCATGTTCGTTCAAATCTTGCCAATAGTCTAAGCAAATATCAAGAACTAAGCGATAAATATTCTAAACAATTAAACTATGAAACTGATAGGCTTGAAAGTGAACGTCCAAACGTTAAAGCAATAGCACGAGTTCATCATGATTCTTTACAAAATATATACCAAGTTGTATTTAGAAATACCGGAAAAAGAATAGCCGATAGCCTTATTTACTATGCCGCATTGTTAATAAGCGATTCAATAGGCTTTGATTATCATGTATTTAATACAAAATCTAATTTTTATGATCATAATGCAATAAGTATTCCAGGTAATAATATCGATGCACATATAATAAATATACCCGGTACATCTATTACAAAAGAATTAAATCAATATTTTGGTTATCTTATAATTAGATATAGTTACTATGATGCATTAATGGACAGTAAGACTGATCCTGGACCTAGGGTATTTAGAATTCAATTTCCAGCGAAGGATGGTAGTCAATTAGGTGTAAATGTAGATAAATATGAAGTTGATAAATTAAGAAGTTTCATTGTAAGAGAGAGTAAACTAATAGATGATGTTCTATTCAAATAATTAAGTTTAAAATTCTCGAATGATTGATGAACTGAGGAAACCCGACAAAAGGAACATACATCTCCAAAACACTTCCAAATAATCATTATTGAATCATACTTTATTATTCTATAACTTTGATCAAGTGTTAAGAATCCTCTCGCCATGGAACGCCTTGATGAATTCAAAAAAGAATTCCGGCAGGTCATGAAACCTGATCTTCAGCCTTTATATGAGGATGAAACCAAACAAAGGATATATAAAATTGAAGCTCCTTGTTTTGGTTGGGGATCAGTGGGTGGTCTGGATGGATTGATACTCAGCCATTGATCTTATTAATTTTTTTAAGCTTTAGAATACATCTTTTCAAGAATAAATAATTTGAATTTCGGTTAATGTAAAATTGCACTTCGTGTGATGAAAAACCTCAATATGCATTTACTAGCCACTAACCTTTCAAAGCTTTATACTTATGAATAATACAAGATTAGTCACATTTTGCTTTCTTGCCCAGATACATGACAATTCTGTTGGCATAACCGATTTCAATCCAATATTTGAACCTATCGTAAAGATTGGATTATCAGATATGAATAGAAAAGGAATCACTAAAGGCAAATCTCAACTTGAAATCAAGAAGTATATTGATGATCGATTTGGTCTTGATATGCCGATACCCTTATTAGGTTCGGTGTTAAAAAAAATTGCATTCGAGGCAAATAAGACCGGGGATGTGAGTGATTTTATCTTACATAGGGATGGATCATTTCAAATGAGAAACTTTATTTTCTCGAGTTTCGATGATCAAATCGAGAGAGCTGAACGAAATATTGAGATTGTAGAGGAGCTATACACCAAATATTTAGATTCACTTGGATTAGATAAGGCAGCTAGGATTCCATTATTAAATTTCATCTCCCAGCAGAATAGTCGACTTTCACGACTATTCGCCCATGGTGAGGAAATCGAGTTAGAAGGATCATATATACATCCAGCTCAATTCTTGAATTTGATAAAATCCGATCAGGATGTATTTCAAGTTCTTAAAAAAATCTATCTGGGTTCATTAATAACAAGTTATTTAGAACTTGAAATCGGTCCTTCAAAGACAAAGCTAGAATTTTTGTTGGATACAAATTTTATTCTGGGACTACTTGATCTAAATTCTGAGGAATCGACCCACACATGTCGAAAAATAGTTGACATATGCAAAAAGTTGAAATTCCGCTTACTCGTATTGCCGGACACGATTGAAGAAACAACGGCACTTATTGATAGATCGTCGCGACAACTAAATACAACCTTTGTACAAACACAATTGGATCCTGAGAGCATTTTCAGTGCTTGTGCAAGGAATGGTTGGGGAAAAACAAAACTGGATAAGTTCGCATCTACTCTACCTGATATTCTTAGAAATGAGTATGGTATATATCAGATAGCTAACCAAACCATATTTAAAAATAAAGCTAAGTACAACTATCCAAATTTGTATAAACATTACTTGAAAATAAGAGATGGAAATGAATTCTCTGCTCTTCATGACACTACTGCAGAAGTATATGTATTAGAAAAGAGGGGGAAAAAAGTTACAGATTTTTTGAATTCAAAATGCTGGTTTGTGTCAAACACTAAACATCCTATTAGAATTCAGAAAGAGTATTCATATCCTACTATAATTCGTGCTGATACCTTAGTAAATATTTTATGGTTGAGTAATCCATCTATTAGAACCGAGGTATTGAGTGGTGATGTGGCTGAAATGGGACTAAACAGGCTTATTACATCCACGATAAGTGAATCATTACCATCTAGTCGAGTATTAAAGGAATTTGACAAAAATCTGGCAACCTATGCTGCAGATAATATTGATGAAGAAGATTGTTTCAGAGCCTCACTCAAGATAGCCGAGGAATCTGTGGGCGGGTTTGAGGAGTTAAACAAGCTTGCGAAGCAGAATTCGAGCCTATTTATTGAGAGGTTGAATGAACTTTCGAGGGAGAAAGTAAAAGAGGTTGAGGGATTTAAGATATTATTGGGTGAGATAAGGAATGATATAATAAAGAACATTGAAGCCAAGGGAATTGGTGTATCCCCTAACGGAAGCGCTAGATATATTAAAATTATTAGATGGCTTGTCTTTGCTCTTACACTGGTTATGATTTCTCCATGTATTTGGTTATTTAGTTATGGATTTGATTCCAATTTGAAATACTACCTAATTAAAAGTGCTATACAGACTATGTTGATTTTTGGATTAATCAACATACCCTTAAGCCAGCATTGGAAAACATGGCTTGGTATTATTATATCCTTCATAATATTAATTCTAAGCTATTTAGGATTAAGTTCTTAGGCTACTTATATATAACCACATAAACATTGAATTTACGAATTTTTTTCTCCTAGGAACAGACATTTCTGATCGATTCTATCTTAATTTGTTTCCATATTTTTGTGGGTGAGTAAAAGCAAAGTAGGTAAAAAATGGATCCACATCCACCACTACCTCAGGCAGAACGACTATCTCCCTCACGCTGAAAGCTGTTTTGTATAGCTCTATGTCGTATGACTCACCCATGGGTTCCAGCCCGGCGATCAACTGGAAGTCTCTTCCGTTTATGGAGCCGAACACCAGGAAGCCAAATCCCTTATCAGGTTTAGGATTGCAGTATCCCCTCAGGATCGCAGCTTCGATCTTTTTAAAGCCACGCACCAACTTGATCGGTCTCGTGGCTACGTTGATAACCGTAAGCTTCAAAAAAATTGACATCCAATCCAGCGTTTGTGTGGATTCCGGTTTAAAATGCCCTCCTATTGCTTATAGTCTGTAGAGAAGAATAGAAATTACGGGTGGTTGGTATTATAGTGAGGGTGTGTATTTGACCGGGGTATCTAACAGTCACTAGGTTGAGATCAAAGTTTGACTCATTTCAGATACTCTACTTTAGATGATACACAATCCCAGACTAACCAAAAACGTATGAATTTACCCTCTCTGGCAAAGGTTGGGTATCGTTCTCTTAATCTCTTGCGGAAAGAGTGGGGAGTCGACAAAATCAGATAGGAATGGTGAATCTACACGCTTCCTTTGTTAAAGACGACCATTATAATCCGACCACAAAGCTCAATCCATTCATGTAATAGCTTTTTTTAGAAAGTAGATGAATGCTAAAGCTTAAGCGTTCTGGTGGATTCGCAGAAAGTAACTGCAATGTGTCTGGGAGTCTCTCAACAACAAGAAATGGGAGCATGCAAACAAAATCTGCTTATACCAGATATCCAGGATTCCAAGTCCTTGAAGGGTTTTTTAAAGCAAATTCAAACCTGGAGTGTCGCCTAGTCTGAAGCCTACATTATGACATTTAATACCGAAGAGACTAGGCTGGGGTTGTTCCCTGAGTATTCATACTGCGATTTTTAGCGGTTCTGAATGTGTCGAGACGATAGCGACATCGTTTTTATCATTTTTCCTTTTGCCTTTTAACCGTTCGCAGTGGAATGTTGGGATAACGCGGAAGAGTTCCATGAATACATCACGGCATATTTCCATCGTCTTTTCTGCTTGATCTTCTTTTACAATAACTGAATCGTGTATAGTGAGTGGGACAATTCCTACTTTGACAAGCCGAGGACATATCCTATCTATGAAGATAGTGCTCTCGATACGTTGTAGCAGTATTGAAAGGTTTCTATGATCCTTTTGCTTTAACACTTTAATTATGTCAGCGATTGTTGGGTATACACTCGCAAATCTTTCCTTTTCAATTTGATACGGGGTGCTGAAGAACGAACCTTTATCAATAGAATTCCTCGAATATATAGCTGCCAGCATAGATTTCTTGATAATGTCACGACTTAAACTTGGGTCTCCTATTTGTAACAAAAAGTCGTCATAAAATGATCCACGGGCACAGGACGACTGGAATTTTAATAATTCGCCGTTTGCTTCACTAAGTATCTTTTGGCGAATTTTTCGTAAGTCTTTTACCGCCTGATATCCAAACATTTTTATGAAGTCAACTTCAAAAAAGTGACGACATAATGGTATTGTTATGAATTTTTCCTTATCATCTGCCCTTGGGTTTATCATTATAATCTTTTCGAGGATGTCGCTTAAGATCTGACTGAGAATGAAAGGTTGAGAATTCGTGAGATCAATGGAAGCATTATTTCCTAGAAGATATACCCTCAAGTCCTTCTTCAGACTTGTTAGATTAGTATCAAGTCTACCATTTGTGCGGTTTCGCTTGAAGTACCTGAATCTCTTGTCTTCAATTAACGATAAAGAAGCATGATAGCTGTATCTCTTATTTAAGTCATTTTGCTTCTCGATCCATTCCCTAGCACCAACATAATCGAATTCAACTCTTTTGAAATGTTCCCACATCACCTTCAGGTATTCTGGCATTCTGCTATCATGGTTACGTTTCCTCCTTTGGTTCATAATAATGCGTTGGTATAACCGTGTGCCTGGCTGGATCTGGACATATCTCACACCACCATCAAAATTGGGATTTAGCCTATAGTGGTAAGCCTTTTTCCCCAACACGAAATAATCGCGTTCCAAAAGCCCACAATTAATGAGATAAGCAATGTAACGGTGAATGTTACTGACGATTTCGTTTCGTAGGTTTTGAGTATCGATCGGAAAGAATTCTCTGTCCTTATACTGAATACCCCTGATAACCAAATAATTTACCATGTAGTAAAAGTAATCCTTCTTGTAATTCCAACTCGGTGGAGAAGACCGCAGACAATCCTCAAGCTTTTCGATAAAAAGCTCGGGAAGGCACATATTAATTGGCTTAAGCGTTTGCATGGTCTACCTCCCCCACTATGAGAGTCGCTGCACCTTAGGTGAATATTCCGGATTGGTAGTAAAGAACAATCCCATTCTACCAGTCCTTCTGCACACCCTCTTTTTCCTGGTCCACAGTAATCCCTCAGTCAAAAGGTCCTGCACGCAAATAAGGACTGACTCATATGGGACCCCGACATCTGTTGAGATCATGGGGATAGTAGCTGCCTTCAACAACAGATAATGATAAATAGAATCTCGTTGTTCCAGCGTATATTTGCAGTAGTTAGCTGCGGTATCTATTTTTTCTTCTGAATTTGCCCTCATCACTCACCCCCTTTCTTCAGAAACTGAACAGGATCATCATCTTCTGCATAATTACCACCCTTAACATATCTCATAAGATCAACTTGGCTGAAGTAAAGACGCTTACCGCGTTTCATAAAGGGAATCTCTCCTTTGCTGACCTTTGAATACACAGTGGGGACAGTGATGTGAAGCAGTTTTGCTGCATCCTGTACCGTGAGCAGCTTGTTTATATGCTCCCGGTGATTACCCTTCGTATTTGGGTGGTTGGCAAGACATGAGTTGACACACTCAATGATTAAGGTCTGGAGGTCCTTCTTCCTCATCGACACTAACACTAATTCCTCCATATTTATTAATTTAAAGTTATGGAGGTGAAGGAAGTTCTTTCCGAATATCTAATTATCCCTATTTTCCTGCTTGGGATTTTTGGGAGACTTGGGAGAGTAAGATTTCAAATTCCTTGCGGTACTTTTCTTCTGCGCGAGTTTGATATCTTCCAAACATGCTTTCATCAATATAGAATGAGGTTGATCTACTTAACCTCTCGCTGATGAGTTGAGCATAGATACCCCTATTTGATTGTCTTTGAATCAGACCATGACGTTCTAGCACATCAATCCACACACATAAAGCTCCTTTGGGCTTGCCAATAAATTGTTCATTTTTACTAAGCAACGGAGGCTCAGCCTTTTTCAATACATCAATACAGGATTGCGCTATATCTGGATTTGGGAATAGATCATCAAGTGTCTTTGGAATTTTGGCATTAATCTGAGTTCGAACACTCCTTATTTTTTTACTTTGCCGTGTTTCTCTGGATTCACTCTCTCGCTTGATAAGTCGCTCAAGCCTGCTACGAACCACATCAGCATCGTCGCCAATATTTCCGATAGCATCAAAATAGTCCAGTTTTTTATACAAGAAATCAATCCGGTCCTCGGGACTTGTTATTGACTCCATATCCCGGATCACATTGTTAACCCAATTATCGTACAACATAGTGCTTTTCTTAGCTCAGATTAAAATTCATGATCCTATTAGCAAATTCCTTCTTGGTCTCAGTATCGAACCCGGCAAAATAGTTTTGGGTAGTCTTTAGGTTGCTATGCCCGAGGTGTTCCTGAGCAAATTCCATTGATGCTCCTTCACGAATTAGCGTTGTTGCGTAACTATGGCGCGCCCAATTTACGGAAATCTCCTCCGGCAAACCATTGATCTTTCCCAATTTTTTTATGTGCTGGTCAATAAACCGGGTGAATATTTTGATCTTGGTATACTGCTCCTCAGCTGACATCCCCTCCTTAATAATGTTGAATACATAGGTATTAGGAGAGACCTTTGGATTCCCATATTTCATAATGATCTCCTGTGCATACTGATTCAGATGAACTGTAATCGGCTTGAAGTTCCCCTTCGAGGTATTGATGGTCTTTGCTCTGTAGAACTTGATTACCCCTTCTGAGATGTCACTGTACTTCAGATGGGCAATGTCTTTTATATTCATTCCGTTACAAGCATACGAAAAGAACCAGAAGTCCCTTGCTTTTTCCTGTTCCGGTGTTTCAGCTTTAGAGTGAAACAGCGCACTAAGCTGATTCTGATTAAGTGCCTTCTTTACGTTCCTTCCCTTAGGAATCACGTATTTGCGCTTACCGAACGGGTAAAATTCACGGTCAATCTCGCCTTCCGTAATAGCCTTATTGTAGACTGCTTTCAAAGCCCGCAAGTAGATTCCGACACTTGTAAGGCTTTTCCCCTGGTCCTTTATCATGTATTTTTCGTAATCGTTCAGCCAAGCAGTCGTTATATCATACAAAGTCAGTTTATCGAAGTCCTGCCTCTTTTCAGTGAATTTCGAAAGCGACTTCATGCTGTATACATAGGTGTTAACTGAACCAAGTCGATCATTGTTTCTACACTCTTTAATAACCTCTTCATATTGCTTCTTCACGCTAATACCATCCCCTGCTTTCCTAAAAAGCTTACGTTCAAACTGCTCAAGGGTGAAAGGGTGTAAGTCCTCAGCCACATTCTCTGCTTTGTATAATAGTGACTGCATCTGTCCTCGCAGTTTTTTATACTTCTCCCTGGGCTTCACAGTCTCCCATACACTTTCGTATTCGCTCTTCGTAAGCTCAAACTTTGTGGCGTAGAGCTTCTGCCTTCGATTTGGAGGCGGAGTGTATACCCGAAGTCTTACTGGATATTTTCTGTTATCACCTTTAGGTTGCTCGAGAGTTGAGTTATCTTTGGTCCTTCCCGTTTTAATAGCCCTGCGAGTATCAAGAGTAATCGAAATGTAGTAATCCGCCCTCATATCTTTCACTTTATCTCACTTTGTGCATACAATGTGCATATGAAAACATGAAATAATCAAATATTATCTATAAATAAGTAACAGTTAAATCCTTTATTATTGCTATATTCACAAAGGTAACCAATAAAAAACAATAACAAACGAATAATAAAAAATTTTGACTGGCAGTCAAGAGGTCATCGGTTCGATTCCGATATGCTCCACACAGAGAATCAAAGGGTTACAGATTTCAAGATTTGTAGCCCTTTCTTTTTTGCCAGCTTTTTGCCAGCCAACCGGACACCTATCCAAATTTTGATGATGTTATAATTCAGGAATTGGGTTCTTGGGACGATACCGTTCTATTTTGGAACAATACCGTTTGACTTTTTGGTTTTGATTGTCGTAACTTGCATAGAATCATCAAAATCCTCAGCATTATGAAACGAATAATTAGTATACTTCTCCTGCTCTACTCCATTATGACAAGTGCTCAAGATCAGGAGTTCTTCTCAATAAGGTCAATTCAAGCAAAACCTGGAGAAAAGGTCTCCGGTAAACTCATAATTGAAGAAGGGATTGATAAAGGTACCTTTGTACCCTTTTCTATTATTAATGGTTCAAAAGCGGGACCGGTCCTGACCCTGAATGCGGGATTACACGGTACGGAATATGTTCCGGTTATCGTATTGCAGAAGCTATTGAAAGAGATTGATCCGGAGAAGCTTTCTGGTACAGTGGTGCTCATACATATAGCTAACATTCCCGGCTTCAAAGGAATGGCAGTGTATAATAATCCGGTTGATAAAAAGAACCCCAACCGTGAATACCCGGGCAAACAGGACGGTACACTTTCTGAACGGGTTGCTTTTGCGATCACTCATGAAATTATAGCCAAAAGTGACTACTATATTGATCTACACGGTGGTGAATTCAATGAACAAATCGTTGATTATATTTATTTCATGTCTGATAGTCCCGATCAGAAATTGAATGAAACATGCAGGATGTTAGCCCATGCCACAGGAAATCATTACCTGATTCCTGATAAGTACGCAAGCCCGGAGGAGACTAAGGAAGGCACATACTCTGATTTTGCTGCTATTTATTTGGGCATCCCATGTGTTTCACTGGAATGGGGAGATAAGGGAGAGGTGGAAGATAGGGTGGTTGAATTTGCAATGAAAGGAATGAAAAATGTTCTTCGGACTCTGGGCATGATTGAAGGGAAACCTTTTGTCAATGAGCATCCTGTATACCTTACTGAAATTAGTGAAGTGACATGCAATTACGACGGTATTCTGTACAATGAAGTCAATAAGGAACAATTTGTATCAAAAGGTTCAAGACTGGGATACACTACGGATTATTGGGGAAATGTTCTTGAAGAATACTTCGCTCCTTTCACTGGCATGGTTGTCCTGGCCATTGATGTTCCTGCTACATACAAGGGAAAGGAGGTATTCCGGGTTTCAAAAGTTGCGGATAGCTTGGAATGAAGGGAAAAACTATCCATGTTCCAAAACCTAATACCTCAAACTATTCAATTTTAACAAATCCGGTGTGCTCTGGAAAGTTTTCATGATGGAGGCTTATCATTGATATAGCTATAGAAGATAATTGATTGGCGCTTCTTCAAATCAATTTTGGGAGGACTTTATCGAAATCTATGCAACTTACTATAATTTGAAAGGAAGTTTAACTCGACCTTAATCAAAGAATAGATTTGCCAGCTTTTTGCCAGAAAAGGAACAACCTACTAATCTGTTTTTAGTTTTTTGTCCAGCTAATTAAGGGGCTAATACAACCAGAATAGGGGATAGTAGGATAGACAGGTACTCTAGAAGGACACTATTCAGAATGATATTAACATCTTCAATAGTAAGGCTTATAATCAGTCAACACCATGTTTATCTATCAAGTATACCATTGATGCCATTGCATCCGCACCAAGCTCCAACTCTCTTTTGTCAACATTTTCAAATACATCATTTTCTGTATGATATATTGATACATACTTTTGAAGATTTGCCATTAATCCCAAAAGCAGGATGTTTCATCTGCGGGAAGAATGGAACAGGTAGTTCTCAAAGGAGCTAAATTAAACTACTAGTATCGCAAAAAAAGCATAGAAATAATTCGAGATTAGTAGCATTTTTTGCTACCTTTCTCAAAATATTTCTAACAATGAATGCGAAGGAATATATAAATTACCTTTCCTCAGTGGAAGAATACTCCTTTTCACTTGAAGAAATTGCCCAAAATACTTCAGGAGTCGGGACCTCTCTGAAATTTGAATTACGCAGATTAGTTGAGAAAGGACAGATATTCAATCTGAGAAAGGGATTCTATTTGATCATTCCTCCCAGATACTCATCTGTTGAGAAATTGCCCGTTCAGCTATATGCCGAAAAGCTCTTCAAATACCTCAATCGAAAATATTACATAGGTTTGCATACAGCCGCAAAGCTTTATGGTGCGAGTCATCAACAATCGCAAAAAGATTATTTTTTAACTGAAGCTCCCAAACTAAATTCGATTAAGAAAAAGAGTTATGATATTCAGTTTTTCACCACAAAGGACTGGCCTGCGAATAATGTCTTGAGTAAAAAATCAGATGCCGGAATATATAAGGTTTCTTCACCTGCACTCACTTTTGTTGACCTGATCCATCACCATAGGAAAATTGGCGGGCTGAATCGCATTTTGGCCTCATTGGAAGAACTAGCTGAAGAAATACATGAAGATGATCTACTCAAGCTAACTTCCTGGTACAATAATAAAAGCACCTTGCAAAGAGCAGGGTTTTTAATGGAAGAGTTATCAGTGGATAGGGTTTTAACAGCCATTATATATGACAAACTTGAACAACAGGAATATTATCCGGTATTGCTAAGCCCCATGAAAGATCAGAAGCCAGGTAGATCAAATAGTCGTTGGAAAATAGTAGTTAACAAGAAATTGGAGAGCGACCTATGATTGAAAAGCCATTTATAGCAAGGTGGAAGGAGCATGCTCCATGGAGAGAATTTGCCCAGGTAGAACAAGACCTGATTATTAGCAGAGTCCTGGTTGAAATTTTCTCCGATGAATTTTTGAAAGAACATCTGGCATTCCGTGGAGGAACAGCAATTCATAAACTTTACTTAAATCCTGCACCTCGATACTCTGAAGATATTGATCTGGTCCAAATCAAGTCAGGACCTATCAAGCCAATCATGGAGCGTATAAATGAAGTCATTGACTTTTTCGATGATGAAAGAAGAACGGATAACAGGGGTCACGGAATTAAAGCCATATATCGATACAGTTCAGAGTACGAAGAAATACGGATGCGATTAAAACTTGAAATCAACTGTCAGGAACACTTCAATGTAATTGGTTGGGTTAATTTTCCTTTTGAGGTAAGGAGCGGATGGTTTGAGGGAAAATGTGAAATCCGGACATTCCGCATTAATGAGTTACTTGGGACTAAACTACGGGCATTGTACCAACGAAGTAAAGGTCGTGATTTATTTGATCTTGATTATGCCAGAAGAAATATGGAAATCAATATTGATGAAATTATCCTGTGTTTCAGGAATTACATGGAATTTTCAACTAAAAAGAAACCACCTGGCAAAAAGGTATTTTTACAAAATATTATAGCTAAAGAAAATGACCCGGATTTTGCCGGAGACATAGAAGGCATATTAAGACCGGATATCGAATACGATCATGAGGATGCTTTTAAGTGGCTGAGAGAAGAAATCGTAGAGAGAATGTAAAAATTCCAAAACAGTGGCTAAAAATATTTGCCAGAAAATTTGCCAGCCAAACGGAAAACAGGTGTAGTATACAGGAAAAACAACTGTTTATTATTTTTGTAATGTATTGTAATAGAGTAAAATGGAGTCTGGTGGAAAAGGTCGTATTGTCCCTGGCAATCAAGAGGTCATCGGTTCGATTCCGATATGCTCCACTCAGAGAATCAAAGGGTTGTAGACATATAGTTTACACCCTTTTTTTATTTGTTTAACCCATTGTGTACATACGTACACCCTATTAAAGAACGACTTACAATTTCCATTCAAATATACAACTAATCTTTTAGTTTTACAACTAACCCTTTAGTTTTCTCGAAGGCCTGCAGTCATTCGGAATTGTAGCCTTTTCTTTTTTGCCAGATTTTTGCCAGATCTTGGTGTCAATGTTTAATTCTATGAGGAAAAGAATTAACTTCCTCTTATAATACATTTTATCTTCATAATATGTGGATACGGGCAGTTGAATGTATTTTATGCTTATACTCTTTGATAACATTTTTGAGAAACAAACAACTGATATGAAGGATAGAAAGACAGTACTATTCTTAGGCGCAAGCATTACACAAGGCTTGATTAGCAGTAGTTATATCAAGATATTGAAAAGAAAGTTAGGGCCTAATCAGTATAAGTTCATAAATCATGGTGTTGCAGGTTACGAATCCTATAATGTCATGAAGAAATTAAGTAAAGCAGTCAAATTATCGCCCGACTTTGTAATATTGTTAGTAGGAACAAATGATGTGCTATCATCGCTGGATCCAAAACTAGCTGAGCTTACAAGAAAGTTGAAGAAAATTCCACATGAGCCTTCAATCTCTCATTACCATAATAATATTACCAGTATCGTGCAGCAACTAAAGACAGATTCTGACGCAAAAATTGCCATCGCTTCATTACCCGTTATAGGTGAAAATCTTGACTCGCTGGAAAATAGAACGATAGCTGAATATAATGCCGAACTTAAAAGTATTGCGGGAAATGAAAATGTGGATTATCTGCCCATTTTCGAAAGGCAAACGCAGTTTCTATACCAAAGAAAAAATGGCCATGGAAAAGACTACATCAATAGACAAAAACTGGCATATTCATCACTACTCTTGCACTATCTGTTATTCATGAGTTTTGATAAAATCTCCAGAAAAAATGGATACTTATTACTAACTGATGGCATACATCAAAATTCATTGGGAGCAAAGTACATTGCTGATGAAATCGAAGGCTTTATTCGTTCTTGACTTCTGGGTAAAAAATGCAAGAAAATTTGCCAGCCAAACGGCAAACAGGTGTAGTAAATAGGAAATAGAACTGTACTATTTTTTGTAATGTATTGTAATAGAGCATAATGGAGTCCGGTGGAAAATCAAGTATATTCTCTGGCAGTCAAGAGGTCATCGGTTCGATTCCGATTTGCTCCACTCTCGCCCGCCGAAGCTTAACGCGAAGGCGGGCTTTTTTTGCCTAGCGAGCTACGGTGGACGCAGTCCACAAGTAGATTGCGAAGAAAAGTTAGATTATCAAAGGATTACGGGTTTCAGAATTCGTAACCCTTTTTATTTTGCCAGAAATTTGCCAGAAAGATATTACTTCAACCGAATAACCTGAATTGTTTCGTCTACATATTAGACTTTCATATGACTTTTTTGAAAAATTAGAAACCAATGGGCCTCCCTTACTGGGCCTTAATGTTTTGATGGGCGGTTCCACCAGGGAGAAGTTGGAAAATATACTGAAAGGCTTTGAAGAAGAACAGATTATTCTTCAAGGCGGGAGACAAGGCAGCTGCCATGAGGATCCTGCCTGCGGCTCACCAGCAGAATGCAAAAATTACAAGGCTTTACAAATTCACACGGTAGGAAATAGGAGAGTCCGAACGACTGCTGAATTATCAATCTGGATGGTATTATTCCAGTCATCGGCTTTTTTTCATAAGTTTACCTTTACACCAAGCTTAGCAACCGATGACTGTTAAGGACGGGCGATCCTTTAAGTTTTGGCGGGAATTAAAACGGAGGAATGTTCCCCGGGTTCTGGCAATTTATGCCGGGACTGCTTTTGTTATTTTAGAAGCAGCCGATATCATTTTTCCCAGGTGGGGCCTGCCGGACTGGACCGTGGACCTGGTGCTCTACCTCTTACTGGTAGGTGTTGTGATTACTTTTATCCTTTCATGGGTTTATGACATTTCCCCGGGAGGTATTGTGAGGACTACTCCAGATGAAGTGGCAGGGCACGAACAAGTCAAGATCACAGGGAAAGCTAAGAAACCTGTACTCAGCAATATTATTATTGCAGTGCTTATGGTGGTCATTGGTATATTGATATACCCAAAAATTTTCAGAAACAGTGACTCCCCCTTAAGTGGAAGCATGCAAAGTTCAATAGCCGTATTGCCTCTGAAAATCATTGGAGACGATAGCGAGCTGGGTTTTTTCGCAAGTGGCCTTGTGGAATCGCTGACACATATGCTATCAAAAGTGGGGAATTCAAAACAATCATTTTCCGTGATCCCGCCAAGTGAAATTCTGGAAGCACTTACAGCCGGCGAAGCAAGAAAAAAGTTCGGGGTTTCTTTTGTTATCTCTGGCAGCATCCAAAGGGATCAAACATCCAGCCGGCTGATTCTGAATTTGATTGACGCCAAAACACAAAATCTGATTCGCTCAGAAAAGCTGGATTATTCGAAAGATCAGAATCTGATAATCCAGGACGAAATTATTTCGGTTATGGTTCGCATGCTGGGTCTGGAACTGGAAGCAGAAACAAGGGATCTGATCACCATGGGAGGATCGACACTGAATGAGGCCAATGAACTTTACCTGGTTGGAAGAGGAATCTTCAGGGAAGGAATCGAGACATTGGAGGATATTGATGTGGCTATTGACCTGTTTCAGCGTGCCATTCAGAAAGATAGTCTGTTTGCCATGGCATATGCAGGTTTAGCCCAGGCTTATACCCTAAAATATCATTTCACCCTGGACCCGTCCTGGAATGATGAGTCCCTGATGTACAGTCTGAAAGCAGTTGAACTAAATGATCAGGATGCGTATGCATTGATGTCTCTGGCTGCTTCTCTTGTTGAACAGGGAAAGTACGATGAGGCCCTGGCCTATTATGAAAAGTCCAAAGATATTGACTCTTCCCGTGCAAATATCTATTCAGAACTTGCCTATCTGTACGAGATGCAGGGTGCACTGGACAAAGCAGAGAAGTATTATAAAAAGGCTGTTGAACTGGATCCGGATTCTCACCTGAGTCGTTATTATCTTGGTGGTTTTTATCTCGTACAGGACAGGCCTGAAGAAGCCATTTTGGAATTTGAAAAAGCACTGGAGTATTCTCCGGGGCATCTTACGATCATGCATGCCATAGCGGCATGTTATTTTCAGCTTGAGGATTTTGATAAGGCCCTGGAGCTGTTCGGAGAAATCCTGGAAAAGGATAGTCTGCAGGGACAGGTATTGTGGAAAATGGCTGTTATTTATTACTACCAGGGGGATTTTGAAAGCTCGATCAGCCATTACTCGCGGGCGCTTCAATTAATACCAAAAAATTCCACCCTTTATGCTGGCATGGGCCGGGCGTATTTATGGTCGGGCCAGGAATCTCTTGCCAATGAATCTTTCCAGAATGCCATTTCCATTGCGCATGCGGACAGTACTGTTTCGGATATTAATTTTGCTACCTGGTATGGCTTGATGGGCAATCTTGATTCTGCGGATTATTACCTGGAACGGAGTGATATTGCCAGTGCGCCGGAGGATCTGGATGCAACCACTTCATTTGTGATAGGCGAACTCTTCCTGATTCTGGGAAGAGAGGATGTGGCATATCCCTATCTTGAAAGTGGCCTTAAACGTGACTATGGATGGTTTGAGATCAGATATTCTCCATTTTATGCGGAGCTGAAACAGGAGGAAGATTTCCAGGAGATGATTGCACGGGCAAAAGATTGCCTGAATTAGTGGGTATACCTAATTTTATAAACGGAAAACAGGTGTAGTATATAGGAAAATTAACTGTTCATTATAATCGTAATGTAGTGTAATAGAGTATAATGGAGTCCAGTGGAAAATCCCGTATTGTCCCTGGCAGTCAAGAGGTCATCGGTTCGATTCCGATATGCTCCACACAGATTATGAAGCAGTTACAGACTTGCGGGTTTGTAGCTGCTTTTTTAAACCGTATCCTGACACCAGCGAAAGAGATCCCGATTCAGATACTATCCCGAATGTCTCTCTACTGCCGGTATCAAAGGGTGTAAAAACCAACCAACAGACTGAGCAAGAAGAGACTTAGCGCTGGAAGAGACTTTTTTAACGGGTCCTTGACCCGGATATGCATAGCGACCGCTCCTGCCATTAATAGAGCGATGCCAATGGAACTCACAGGGATTAACCGGGGTAGCCAAAGTCCGGCAATGAGGAGCAGTGCAAATCCAACTTTAAGGACTCCAACGATGATCATAAACCAGTAAGGAAATCCATAAACTGCAAACTCCTCTTTCATGTTTTTGGCATCACCGCCGCGATAGCCTGTTTCCATTCTGGGACGTACCAGCCATACCAGCAATAATGACAGTGCGATAAGTACCTGAACCGCTTTGACTAAGATTTCCATCCGTTTTATTTAAAAAAATTTAATTTAATTTTCTTCAAGGATGAATCCCTGCTTTTCAATGCATGCCGCCGCATGGGCATACTATCGATTATATTGTAAAGCTTATCACGCTTGAGAAGTTGGTCCTGCCTTAACTTCACGCTACCATCCAGACCAAGCAGCACAACCTCAAAGTTCCCCTTGGCCTCAAGGATATGATTGAGTGATTCATTGCTGACTTCCCATTCTCCATTTTCCCATCCTTTTCTCACATGCGTGGGTGTGATGCTGTACAATACGAGTTTGCGGTCATCCAGGCCCTCCCTGTCCGATTGAAGTTCATCAAGCTGTTGCGTGAAGAGTTCCGAAGATTCGTCTGCGGTGAATACCACGATCACCCGGTCTTTCCATACGTGCTCTCTCAGGTCCTGCGCGGAAATAAAATTTTGGAAGCCTGTAAACATAATAATTACGAAAAACTTAAAATGCGTCATAATCTTAATTGCTGACAAGAGCGTAACAATTTATAGTTGCCAAAGTTCAGTCTTCAAATCTTGTTCAACACAGATCCAAACCTGAGATTATTATTAGGGAACCTTTAGGGTTCCAATACCTCCATCTACCCGAATCGTCTCTCCTGTAATCCACTTTGCATTTTCACTTAGCAAAAATTCAACCAGAACTGATACATCGTTGGGATCACCAATTTGTTTCATAGGATGTCGCTCTTCCGATGCTTTTATTTTACTTTCAGAATCCAGAAAGCGGGTTGCCATTTTTGTGTTTGTCAGCGATAATGCAATGGTATTTACCCGCACCTGGGGCGCAAATTCGGCAGCAAGAGAACGTGATAATCCTTCAATCGCTCCCTTGGCCGATGCCACCGCAGCGTGAAATGGCATACCCGTCTTTACAGCAACAGTCGAAAAAAGCACGATGGATGCATTTTCTGATTTTTTTAACGATTTTTCAGCAGCCTGGATACTCTTCACAGATCCAATGAAATTAATTTCATAGGCCTCTCTGAAAGCTTCTGCTGAAAGCGCCCGGAAGGCCTTTGCAAAAATGCATTTCAGCATGATTATATTTGCGAAACTTGCGTTATTCATGATATGAGCAACCTGAACGCGATAAAAACATACATTGAGGATATATTTAGAATCAGCCGGTTTGCTGTTCTTGCAACGGAAACCGATGGCCAGCCTCATGCCAGCCTGATTGCGGTTACTCCGGTGGAAGGCTTCCGGAAACTGATCTTTGCTACCTATCGAAATACGCGTAAGTACAACAACCTTGTTCACAACGGCAAGGTGGCTGTCCTGGTTGAAAGTATTGATATGAACAGGTCGGGCCTGCATAAAAGCTTTGTGCTAACTGCGTTTGGTCATGTGGAAGAGATTGATAACCTGGAGAAAAACATGGTTTTCAATGCACATCTGGAGAGACATCCTGAACTTTTGGACTTTTTGCAATCTGAGGAATGCACCCTGGTTCGGATTAAAGTTCATACCTATCAGGTTGTTCGTGGAATTGATGATGTTGAATGGTGGACGATAGACGATCTCAATGAATCGAATAAGTAAGAGATAAGATCTGACAGGCTATTACCCGTCCTTTTTTGCGTATTAAAAACAGCAGATAAACATCTTTCGCGTAAATACAATCAACATGATCATTGACAAAGAAACCATCAAGAACCATGAGCACTACAGGTATTCTTTTCCCACATCAGTTGTTTGAACAAAATAGTCTTGCTTCAAAATGCAACATGATTTACCTGGTCGAAGATCCGCTGTTTTTTAAGCAATACAAATTTCACAAACAGAAAATTGCGTTTCACAGAGCCAGCATGAAGTTTTATGAAGGCTATCTTCAATCAAAAAATATAACTGTAGTTTATATCGATTCATTCAATGAATTAGCAGATGTAAGAAAACTTATACCCTACCTGAAGTTGCAGGACATTCACACCTTCGAATATATGGATACAACCGATTACTGGCTGGAACAAAGAATCAGCAAAGCTTGCAGGATGTATAACCTGGAAGCGACCAAACATTGTTCTTCGTTGTTTCTTAATTCTTCGAAAGAGATTACTTCATACTTTTCTGGTAAAAAGCGACTGTTTCAAACGGATTTTTATAAGCATCAGCGGCAAAGCAGAAATTTATTACTGGAAAATCAGCAAAAACCTTTGGGCGGGAAATGGACCTACGATAATGAAAACCGATTGAAATATCCCAACGAAAAAACGCCGCCAAAAGTTGATTTTCCAAAACCCAGTGCTTTCTATTCAGAGGCCATTGTTTACACAGCGAAGCATTTTCCGGATAACTACGGAAGGCTGAACAGTAATTTTATATATCCGGCCACCCATGACGAAAGCAAAAGCTGGTTGGAGGATTTTTTCAAAACTCGTTTTTCAGAATTCGGGGCATATGAAGATGCCATTGTAGCAGACGAAAGTATTTTACATCACAGCGTTTTAACCCCCATGCTGAATGTCGGTTTATTAACACCTCAGTTTATTATAGAGGAAACCTTGAAGTATACAGACTCAAATGAAATCCCTTTAAATTCTCTGGAAGGTTTCATCAGGCAGATTGTAGGCTGGAGAGAATTTATCAGAGCAGTATATGAATTTAAAGGCAGTGAGGAAAGGACAAAAAATTACTGGGGTTTTTCGCGAAAAATTCCTGCTTCCTTCTGGAATGGCACCACAGGAATAGCGCCGGTTGACAGCACCCTGAAAAAAGTTCTGGAAACAGGTTACTGTCACCATATTGAACGATTGATGGTATTGGGCAACTTTATGCTTCTGTGCGAATTTGATCCCGATGAAGTGTACCGCTGGTTTATGGAACTGTTTATCGACGCCTATGATTGGGTGATGGTTCCCAATGTTTATGGGATGAGTCAATTTGCTGATGGAGGAATCGTGGCCACAAAACCCTACGTCAGCGGAAGCAATTACCTGATGAAAATGAGTAATTATAAAAAAGGAAACTGGCAGGCTGTATGGGATGGTTTATTCTGGCGGTTTATGCATGCCCACAGGGATTTCTTTTTACAAAATCCAAGGTTAAGCATGTTGGTAAGAAGTTTTGATAAAATGACTTGGGAAAAACAAACTGCCCACTTGCAGCATGCAGAGCGATACTTGGAAAAACTGACAAAGTTGAATACAAGCTAAGCTTTGGAGCAGTTGTTTATAACGGCACGTTCGAAGAATGAAAATAATACATTCAGCGCAACAGATAATTCATTGTGCTTGATGATCAACAGCATGAGCATTCAGAAAGACTATTTCAGCAAACCCTATTTATATACCCAGAGGCTCAATATTGAAAATATTTTCCTTTCTTGCACCTGCTAACTAAAACTACCACCTATGAAACGACTGAATTTATTTTTGCTTGCATGGCTGTTTTCCTCACCTGTTCTTTGGGCAGGCGGTCTGGTGACCAATACGAACCAGAGCGCAGCCTGGGCCAGGACCCTGACCCGTGAGGCAGCTCTTGGCGTTGATGCCATATATTACAATCCTGCCGGTCTTGGAGTGTTTTCCAACGGACTGCATCTGTCACTGTCCAACCAGTTTATTGCCCAAACCAGACAAATTACATGTGATTATCCCTTTCTCTCAGGTACTCCCAAAACCTACGAGGCTAATTTAACCGCCCCCCTGTTCCCGAGTATTTATGCGGCTTATAAACTGGATAAATGGGCCTTTTCCGCCGGGTTCAATATCATTGGCGGCGGGGGCTCTGCCAATTTTGAAGCAGGCCTTCCCTCCTTTGAGATACCTGTTGCTTCTTTGGTGCCCATGCTTCAGGCAAGCCTGGCACCCATTGATGCAGGCTTTACCGGTGCCGGTTACCCGGATCCGGGGTTCCGCAATGTTACGGGATACAACCTGGACGCCTCCTTCAACGGCTCTTCCATGTACATGGGCATCCAGGTCGGAGCAACCTATGCCATCAATGATTTGCTCTCCGTAGCCATCGGTGCCAGATATGTTTCTGCAAAGAACACCTATGAAGGATCATTAAGCGGGGTGACCATCGATGCGCCGGAAGCCTACGGAGGAACACAGGCTCCGGGGAATTATTTGAGGACCGTGGCCGGAATGCCCGGGCTGGATGCCATGACCGTAGCGCTGTTGAATGGCACAGCCGCTGCACTAGACGGGGCTACCGCGGATGCTGACCTGAATGCCGTGCAGAGAGGGACAGGCTTTACCCCGATCATTGGAGTGAACCTCCACCTTTCAGATATGGTCAATATTGCGGCCAGGTATGAACATCGCACGAAGATTGAATTAACCAATGAGACCACTGTGGATGACGTGGGGATGTTTCCCGACGGGGCTGTCAGCAGGGCTGACCTTCCGGGCATGTTCTCCCTGGGGGCACAACTGAAGCCGTTGAAAAAGCTTACCGCCAGCCTGGGATTCAATTATTTCCTGGACAGGCCGGCTTATTACGGAAATCCTGAACTGGAGGCGGGCGTTCCGGTAATGGCTGAAGACGGGATCTCATTTGTGCAGGCCAACAATGAAACGACCATTGATAACAATGCCTATACCCTTTCAGCGAGCCTTGAATATAAGTTGCTTGGAATGCTCGGTGTCAGCGCCGGATTCTCCACCGGGAACCTGGGTGTCAATGACGGTTATCAATCTGACCTGAGTTATGCAAACAAAAGCAATACGGTTGCGGGCGGTGTATTCATTGATGTGGGTGAAAAACTGACCATCAATGCGGGCGTTGTATATGTCATGTATGATGATTACACTAAGGCGGAATCCTATCAGCCAGCCGGTTTCCCGGCCCCTTATGATTTTACAAACACTTTTGGAAAGAATACAATGATCATGGCGGTGGGTGTGGATATCAACCTGTAACCATCGTTCAAATTTTAAAAAAACCGCCACCCCGGTTCAAGCGGGCGGCGGTTTTTTTTCGTTCTTGGGTAGTGTCCTTATTGCAGGGGGTAAGAAAACTCTGCTTTAAACAATACGCTAGCACCACTTTTCATGTTTCTCAAGGACAAAACCATCGGTTAAGGTAATCTGATCTGGTAACTGTGAATGCTGAAACTTATTTGCTTTTTGTCCTAAATCATGTGAAAAATTGCCAGGTGGAAAAAACACGATAATCTTTACTGACTTTTCTTCCGTTACAATCAATTTTACGCCACTTGGTACGCCGCTTGAATTCACCTAGAACAAGACTGAATTTGGGATTTAATTTATTGGCTTGAAAAACTTGTCTTGTCTTTTCGTTTTTTCATTTGTATACTGCAATACCCTGACCCGGCATCCGTTATATCATTGAACATGAGCCCTGATGGAAGCCTTTTCAGGATACTTTTCTGCAAGCAGGACTACGAAAAAATTCATTTTCAATATAATCCTGTGTCATGCAATTTTGTCCCCGGCCGTCACGAATCTGAATGGTCAGATAATAACCACCCAGACGGATGGATCTGAACCTTATCCACGCGCTGTATCAGCACTTTTTCTTACCATTGCACCTGATGCCCGTTCGGCAGGTATGGCTGAGGCGGGGGTTGCATCAGATCCCGATATAAACTCCCAGCACTGGAATCCTGCCAAATATGCCTTTATTGATGGGAAAGGAGGGATTTCTGCCAGTTATTCCCCATGGCTGACCAGGCTTCGTTCAGATATCCACCTGGGATACATTTCCGGTTATTATCGCATCAATGATAAAAACGTCCTGAGCGGCTCTTTCCGATACATTTCTCTGGATAAAATCGTATTTATAGATCTTACCGGAATTGAAGATATTTCTTATCACTACGAACTTGCCGGAGATATGGGATATTCCAGGAAATTTACAAATCATCTATCCGGTAGCCTGGTCCTCAGGTATATACAATCGGATATTATGCCCGTTCGATTTATCGGAGAGGAACTATATACGAAGCCAGGCAGGTCAATAGCCGGTGATGTTGGCTTCTATTATCACAATAAGATTGGGATGGGGACAAAAACTGCTTCCTGGGGCATAGGCTGTAATGTGTCCAATATCGGAGCTCCAATCTCTTATATGGCAGATCGGGAGTACAGGACTCCTGTACCCACAAACCTTCGGATCGGGGGCAGGTTCACAATAAACCTCAACGACAATAATTCCATTTCACTGCTTGCAGATGCAAATAAACTCCTCGTTCCCACGGTACCCGAATATGGTATAGATTCTATTACAGATGATCAAATTATCCTGCATGGAATGGAACCGCCGGAATCTGTGATAAAAGGAATGATCCAGTCCTTTTACGATGCTCCTGGTTTTGTGAAAGCAGACAGAACCCGCAGCGTTTTTCTGGAAGAAATGCATGAGGTAATTTTCAGCACCGGGGCTGAATACCTGTATAAGGACCAGTATGCCGTCCGCTTCGGATATTTTCACGAACATCTCACGAAAGGCGGCAGACAGTTTATCACAGCCGGGATACGGGCCAGGTTCATCTTCCTTGACCTGGATCTCTCATACCTGATCCCGCTCGAGGGAAGCCGATCTCTCCTGCACAATACTTTCAGGATCTCGATGACTGCCGAGTTTGGGAAAAGTCCGACTTAATTGGTAAATTTCACATCCTTCCAATCATATCAAAGATGAAACGACCGATGCTATACTCCGTACTCGTGATGCTTATCACGGGTTTAATGATTTCCTGTGCAAGCCAGCAAAAGGCAACAGGCAGCAGTGATGATCAGCCGGATCCCGGTACCGGTTTGAATATCGTGGTGAAACCGGGCACCCCGTTTGCCACCGGTGACACGATTACCATTGTGAACAAAATGGTTAGTGAGGATGCGGCGGGAATTGAAGGCATCCTGACCAATCAGCTGATGGCACAGGGTTTTCATGTGATACCCGGTTCCACTGTAAAGACCGTCTATAGATATGCGCAGGAATCCGCGATAGCGCAGGATAACGTGAATGAAATGAATGCAGAGCTTTACAGGGTCATGGAATTGAATTCCGTGTACGTGCTTGAATTCTCGGGCAAGGTATACCTGGATTTTCTGCGCCTGCCGAGGCACTACGATTTTACCAACTTTTCGGCAACGATCATGGATATCACAACCGGTGAGATCGTGGTATCCGGGAACTTCACCGGCAACCGTCCGGTGGAAGAGGTCTGCAGTGAATTTGTGGATCTGATGGTGGCGCAATTACATTGACTTTGTTGATTTTTTGGTATAAATTAGACCATCAATCCCTAAAACTGCTTTCCGATGAAAACATGGTTTTTTGCATTACTGAGCATGGCCCTGGCACCTTTTCTAATGATTTCGTGTACCGGCACATCCACATCCAAACTTATCAGTATTGATGATTTTACCTTTGCCCGCTCCGGTGAAGGGGATCAGCTTGAGGTTGTCGGTAGTCCGGCTGTTTTCCAGAGAGGAGATGCCGTACACCTGGTTCTTCAAGATGTTGGGCCTTTTAAAAAAGATGATGCGGGTCTGAACTGGTTTGACATGGATATGGAAATTACCGGACCGGATGAGACGGTTATCTTTTCTCAAACCGGCATGCTCGGCGATGCCGGACATATTGCTCTTGAGAATAACCGGGCCGCTGCACCATATGCCACATGCCTTACTAATGCTGAATTGGATCCGGGAAAATACAAATTCACCATCACCATCTACGATAAGATCGGGAAAGGCACAGCAACACAGAATGCTTTCTTTACACTCGAATAGCAGGGAGTTACCGCCTGGATAATTGCTTTTGTGAATTATTGCTTAATAATTTTTTCGATTTTAAATGATCTCGAATCATTTAATCGTATGATATAAACTCCGCTGTTAAATGCTGATATATCAATTTCAATAATCTCGCCGGACAAAATTCTGGCAATATTGCCAGAGTACCATAATCTTCCTGTACCATCATATAAAGAAATCAACATTTCAGCAAATATGTCAATACCGGATTTCAGGTAAATCTTATCTGATGAAGGATTGGGGTAAATTGTAATTTGTTTATTATCAAAATAATCAAGCACATTTACCACAATGCCACTTTGTTCAATGGTTACAGTTTTAGAAGATGCCCCTTCCCCCGAAATGATAATGTGTGCAGATCGGCCTTCCTCAGCTGTGTTTTCGTCATAGTCGACGTTTACCAGTGTGTCATTGGACCTGGTCGCTGACAACCATTCAGAATCTTCACTGACCAACCAATTGATGTTTGATGTCACTGTAAAGGTCGCAGAGCCCGCTGCCGCATCTACGCTCCTGCTGTCTGGGCTGACATCAAGATAGGCTGTGATACAATCTTGAGTGAACGTAACGGATTCCGATAAACCTCCCTCTGCTGTTACCGTTATACTGGCCATGCGGGAACTGGTTGATGTATTTTCCTCATAAATAACACCGATGGTGGTCCCATCTGTTTGAGTGGAAGTAAGCCAGGTAGCATCATCTGCCACGCTCCAATCTACATTTGTACTTACGCTGAAGTTTGTGGATCCCGATGCAGCACCCACGCTACGGCTGTCCGGACTCACATCCAGAAAGGCTGCCGCACCCCCCTGGGTCACCGTCACGGTTTCAGACACTCCCCCGGTTCCTGTGGCCGTTATGTTCGCCGTGCGGGAACCGGTTGATGTATTTTCTTCATAGCTGACCCCGATTGTGATCCCGTCGGTCTTTGTGGCGGTTAGCCAGGTAGCATCATCTGCCACGCTCCACGTCACATTTGCACTTACGCTGAAGGTCGTGGAGCCCGATGCAGCTCCCACGCTCCGGCTGTCCGGAGTCACATCCAGATAGGCTGCCGCACCCTCCTGGGTTACCGTCACGATCTCAGACACTCCCCCGGTTCCTGTGACCGTTATGTTCGCCGTGCGGGAACTGGTCGATGTGTTGGCATTGTAACTGACCCCGATGGTGCTCCCGTCGGTCTTGGTGGCGGTTAGCCAGGCCGCATCATCGGTTACGCTCCATGTCACATTTGCACTTACGCTGAAGGTCGTGGAGCCCGATGCAGCTCCCACGCTACGGCTGTCCGGACTCACATCCAGGTAGGCTGCTGCACCCTCCTGGGTTACCGTCACGATCTCAGACACTCCCCCGGTGCCTGTGGCCGTTATGTTCGCCGTGCGGGAGCCGGTCGATGTGTTGGCATTGTGACTGACCCCGATGGTGCTCCCGTCGGTCTTGGTGGCGGTTAGCCAGGCTGCATCATCGGTTACGCTCCATGTCACATTTGCACTTACGCTGAAGGTCGTGGA